>OJBZ01000397.1_pt1 | contig 25302 bp, 20 predicted proteins | sample 1591671 | NCBI WGS metagenome assembly OJBZ01 (sample SAMN05416850, study PRJEB24817) | seawater metagenome | isolation source: Sea water | place: Canada:Atlantic | collected 2013-07
CGAATTACTTAGGGCTGTGCTGAGTGCCGCTTGTGGGCCGCTCGGCAGATTCGGGATGTCATGCAACGTGCCAAAGTAGAAGTGGTTGTGCGCTTGTTGAAGCCCATTGGCAGGCATGGCGCTGAGTAAGTTGTCAGCCAGTAGCGAGCTGCCAGCGCCCAGGTTTTCGGGATGCCAAAATCGTGGGCCCGCGCCTTGGCGAATGCGGTAACGGTTACCGTGTTTATCTTCTAACTCAAAATCGGCCATATCCCTATATTATTCCCATCTAGTCCATTATTGCGGCGGGTCTTGAGCTGCATACGTAGCAAAATAACGAGGGGTGATATTAAGCGGTTAGGGCGTTGGCTTCAATGCCGAGACACTAATCCCAATAGAAGAATACATCGGCCCCGACGGTCTCTCTTGCGTCGTGCGCGAACTCGCCAACGTATTTGAAACCTTCTATCACGACATATTCGGTAATATTCGCACCTCCTACAATTAATCTGGGGTACCTGTAGAATGGCCGGGTGGGGCGGCGTCTCCCACATATAACGCGCTGTTATGTAAGGTAAATATAAACCCAACATAACGTCCGATAACAGAAGCCTTTTCCTGCCTCCGGCCAAGCTCAGATAATAGAACAAGAATGTTCGAGTTGCACTTATTGAGCCTTTGCCAATAAATTTTCGACAAATAAAAACGGCACCGTTAGTTACAAACTAAACAGCACCGTTTTTAACGGCCAATCGATCCCTGACACTATTCAGGGGATGAGCCGAGCGGTAGGTAGGAGTCCAGAGGCGCTAAATTCAGCCGATGCTGCTGATCGTAACCTTTCCGGCCTGCTCCTCGGCGAGCCGTCGCTGAGGTACCACTGCAAAGAGCTTACTCCGGTATTTCAATTTTTCAAGTGTCTCATTTTTGCTAGTTACTTATAACGTCAGTTTCTATGCGCTGATAGCTTCTAAAATCTGAGTTCTTGTATCTCTTCCATTGGGATCGGTCTTTTTATCGACAGCCATCAAAAATATCGCTGTATTTGCGCTCTTTTTGGCCCATAGTTCGCCGACGAGATTTTTTTCTTTTGAATCGTCGTTGGTTGCATAGGCATCCCCTTTGTATTCCACAACAAACATACGGCCATCCGTCAGTTCAACAATAAAGTCGGGATAAAATTTTCCATGAGCTAACGGTAGCCAAAATGAACCGTGGTCGCGGCGTACCAAGTTTCTGATCCAATGTTTTACTTGCGGCAGGCTGTCAATCGCACGAGCGCACTCAAATTCCTCTCCGGTGGCTTTCAGGTCTTCTATACGATTGTTGCCGTAATAGTGCTTTTGAAACTTGTAGCTACCACTGTAAAACGGAGATTTGGCTGGGTAGTGGGAAGGGCTGAATTCATACATGAATTCGCTACTTAAATCGAGTTGGGCTTCCGTTGAAAATAGCGCTTGTTGATAACCTTCTTTCTGGGCCGTCTTTCTATATCGCTCAATCAAGTCACGGATAGCCCTCGCCAGTGGAAACTTGTTTCTAACTAAAGCGGTGAGAGTCAGCTCTGGTTGGCTTAAAAGGTCGCTCACCACAAGATTGATGAATTTAATCAAAATACCTTGTGGTACATCCGCTTGACGAAGCTCTCTATCCAGCCAGCGCACAAGATCGTTTTGTGTGACATCTAAAAATGATTGATTCAAATCGTACCGCCCCGTCGGCTCTGCTGTACCGTAGACTACTTTGTTACCTTCAACGTCGATCTCCCAGAGATTGCTAGTCTCTACCGATTTAAAGCTAGGTAGCTTGGCTGGGTAATTCAGCAAGTTCCATTCGTTCACATCGAGCAGAGTTTCAGGTTCTACTAGCTCTAACTCACCCTGAATGACAGCGCACAACAGCGGTAAAGACCCAAAGACTTCGCCCCTTTCCGCTGGAGAGCGGGATATTTCAATACGCTTGTTGTGAATGCGTAAATCTTGTTCGATGGACTTCTTATCTGCCGATTTTTCGGCACTTTTCACAATAACTTTTTGAAGGTTGTCAGATACTTCGCCGTGTATTTTTACAACAACGATGCCTTCTGCAGTGGTCGTTGCGGTAAGTTGCGCTCGTTCACTGTCACTGAGCTTATCAAGTTCAGGCATGGAAGCGACTTCAACAACGACCTCCATAGACTTAGGCATAGGTGGTTGATGTGTTCTGTCACCAAATAAATCATCTTGATGGGTGTCTTGCTCGTATTGGCGAACATAGGCTGCTATGTCTAGTTCTTCAAAGCCCATCGTAATGAGCTTGTCTTTTAGTTCGGTGGCGGCTTTTGCGAAGCTGGAGGTCGCAAGGTGAGCATAAGCGCGGTTTAAGTCTTCAATTACGCGGCGACGAGCATAGGGCATGCGCAATACACGGCCTAAAAGCTGCTCGGCATCTTTACTGGAGCTAACTTGCTTTACCGAGCAAAACACATAAGCAAAAGGACAATCCCAGCCTTCTTTCAGTGCTTCAATAGTAATGATGTATTCGATAGGGCAGTCCGTTGCGAACAGATTGATATTGTCCAGTTCGCGTTGATTGCCCGTCACCACCGCTATTTTTTCCGGTTCTATTTTTAACTCGTCGAGCAGGTAATTTTTGAGTACATTGACGGTCACCGTGCCATTTTTTGCTTCTGCCTGTAGTAAGGCGATAGGACGTATATAGTCGGTATCCTTTTGCGCTTCAATGGCAAGTCTATTACGGTTTGCTACGGCGTCCCCGACGGCTTGTTTCCAGCCTTGAGGCTCTTCTGCCAGCATAATCGGCAGTTTAATCATTTCTTCTGCTTTTAATTCAGCAGCAGACACATTGAATAAAATATTGCTGCCATTATCCAAGCTGTCATTTGGTGTCGCGGTGAATTCGACAATGGCTGCGGGATGAAGACGACGCAAGGTATCAAAAGTAAGCTTGGTACGGGCGTTATGAGCCTCGTCAATAATCACTAAAGGATTGTGCAGCGCTAATAGGTTAGCAAAAGAATATTTAACTTTTCCAAGTTCACGAGAGGTTAAGCCATTTTCTTTAAGGTCACTTTCATTGACGGTTTCTAACTGATTAAAGCGCGGATGGCTTTGATCTATTTTAGCGAAGTGCGGTTCAAAATTTTCATGATAGGCATAGACCTTGCGACCGCTAGTATCGTTCACGGTTAAGTTTTGGCGTGTAGAAACAATAACAATGGTTTTAGTACCAATATCTTGCGGACGTATGTTAAATACTTCTTCAACGTCCAGTACCAATACCTGATGATTAAACGCTTGATCTAATTTAGCACGGTACGGATGCCCATTCTGCTTAAGTGCTTCAACGGTTTGTAGGCGAATGGTTGTGCTGGGCACTAACCAAAGTACAACCGGAAACTCTACTTCTAGGTATTCACGGCCCGCCGTCACAATCGAATGAGAGGCCAGTACTGTTTTACCGCCACCTGTCGGTATACGAATACAGACATAAGGCACAGTGCCAAATTGAAAGTCACGATAAGGAATCGGCGGTAACGCTTGGGCCTTTAATGAGTCGCTGTAGGCTTGTTCCACATTACCGCTTTGTTTGGCTTGGCCTAAGAATGCTGCCAGCGTATCCATGGCTCGTTGTTGATAACCTTTAAGTGCAAACATAGTTTCCATGTCCTATTCAATCTTTAACCGCGATTACAGTGCTTTGACATCGTAAGGGATTTGTTTAAATGTGATGTTTTCCTGCTTTAAACGAGCACTGCCTAAACGGGAGGTTTCACCGTAAATTACTTTTGGGCCATCAAATTCGGGCAGTAATTCTAACGTTTTACCGGTCAATACATTGCCACCATGAGGGCGCTTGTCACCCAATATGCCGTTATAAAGCAGGTAATAAGCGGTACTGTTATGAATACCTATTAAAGGTGAGCGTTTTTTCTTACCCAAAGGTAGGCGTGTTTCTATGTACCAAACATGCGCGGCCAGTGTTGGAAACTTAATCTCACTATTCAAGAGGCCAAATTCATCGAAAACCGTTGGGCCGAGTTTGCAGAAACGGAAACCGCCTCCGCCTTGCCAGTTGACTGCTTTTGATATGCCGCCTTGTTCACCATCCACCACTTTTTTTAAACGAGGTTGGCAATGAGTTTGGGCATGTTCGCCAATTTCAATACCTATGTATCGTCTATTCATTTTTTGGGCAACAGCGGCTGTGGTAGCTGAACCTAAGAATGAATCCAAAATTAAATCATTTTCGTTGGTTGCAATAATAAGTATTTGACGTATTAACCGCTCCGGCTTAGGAGTGTCAAATGAATTTAATTTCCCCATCAAAAGGTGTTGTTCTTTTTTTGCTTCATCTGAATGGCCAACATCTTCATGAGGCCACCAAGTCCAAGGGACTAACCCTTTTGCTTCGTTTAAGTAACTTTTCCTACGTGGAACGCCATACCCATCTTTACCGAAATAAATTTTTCCATCGAAGAATTCATTCAAATATCTTTCCTCGACTACCTTCCAGCAAGAGCCGTCAGGAGGAGTATGCTTCGTGCCATTAGGGGCTGTTATTACATACATTTGGTTTGGTCGATAACCCTGCGCTGTTAGAGAAACAGATTGCCAATCACCATTAGGGTCATTGTCTGGGTTTTTATAAAGCTTTAGTTGCTTTTCTGAAAGTGGTAGAAAATTTCTAACATTCTTGAATTTCTCTGGTGATTTTGCATATGTTATTACGTATTCATGACTATCTCCTATTGCTTCTCTATTTTCTCGTGAGTACCTTTTTTGCCATACATTTGATGCAATAAATTTATTACGACCAAATAATTCGTCACAAATGATTTTTAAGTAGTGCGATTCTGAGTCATCACATGAAATCCATATTGATCCATCATCACTAAGTAGTGCCCATAATAATTCTAATCTTGGGTATATAAGAGACAACCACTGGCTGTGTTCTAAATTATCATCGTAATGTTCAAACGCACTTTTGGTGTTGTACGGGGGGTCAATATAAATACACTTTACTTTGCCCGCATAAAACGGCAATAAGGCTTTAAGGGCTTCGAGGTTGTCACCTTGTATCAGCAGGTTCTCACTGTCTTTCTCGCCATAGGATAGGTCAGGAACTTCTTCTAGTAGTCGGTAGGCGCTTTTCGTGGCAGCTTTGGTGGCTGAATCTTTATTAAGCCAGTGTAGAAGCGGCATGATATCCCCATATGCGTACTTGAATCTTATGATTGACTATTTGTTAGCCACTAGGCTGTTGGATGCAAGCCTTTAGACCCATAAGATACAGGGGCATCCAAAATGATTCTACTGGGGATGATTGCTGTTTTATCATGTAGCTCACATATCGTTCTGCTTGGGAAGAACTCTGTGGTCAGTCTATAATCTGTCTCAATATCGGAGGATGTATGACACTGGCACTAATTAATCCCATTATGCTGAGCTGGGCGCGTGAGCGCGCGGGCTTTGCCGTGCCTGACTTTGCCCGTAAAATGGGTAAAACCTCTGATACATTGCTGGCTTGGGAGGCTGGCAGTCGGCCTTTGACGTTTAACCAAGCGATGCAGTTTGCTGAGAAGGCTTATGTGCCATTCGGTTATTTATTTCTAACACAGCCACCTGCCGATGAATTCCCTATCCCTGATTTACGCACGGTCGATAGTGGCGGTGTGCGTCAACCGAGTGCTGAATTACTTGATTTAGTAAAGCAAATGCAAGAGCGGCAGGAGTGGTATAAGGAGTATCTTGCCGAGCAAGGTGAGTCTGGTAGTCAAGTGGTAGGACGAAAGACCACCCAAGATAGCGTTACCAATATCGTAGAGTACATGCGTCAGCAGTTGGGTGTTTCTGCACACCCGCAACGAAACGATTGGGAAGACTATTATCGTGATTTGGTAAAACGCATAGAAGAACTGGGTATTATGGTCATGCGGTTGCCTTATCTTGGTAGTTATCATCGTCGCTTTCGAGTTGAGGAATTTCGAGGATTTGCTATGGCTGATGCGATAGCACCGCTTTTATTTGTTAATCATGCCGATGCACCGGGCGCTCGTCTGTTTACTTTGATCCATGAGTTTTGCCATATCTTGCTTGGGCAATCTGGCGTGTCTGATGGCGATGCTAATACTCAAAACAAGATTGAAGTGCTCTGTAACGCTGTAGCAGCTGAGTTCTTAGTGCCGGAAGTGGAGTTTCGTCAGAAATGGGACACCTCTTTTGAGGACTGGCGCGATAACCTTCGCCCGTTAGAGGCGCATTTTCATGTGAGTACTTGGGCATTGGCGCGGCGTGCTTTGACATTAGGCTTTATCAGTCAAGTCGATTATTCAAATTATATTCTGGCGCAGAGAAAAGCTCATGACGACCGCGAACGAACTGGTGGTAGCGGTGGTTATTATAAAAATCAGAAGTCTTGGCTGAGTGATCGATTTAGTCGGGCTGTGACGTCCCAGGCGTTGAATGGTCAGATGATGCTGCGTGACGCAGGGCATCTTTTGAATATGAGCGCTGCTAATGTCGTTAAATTTGCCAAGGAGGTCGGCATTTGAAGTATTTACTAGATGCAAATACTTATATCGAAGCGAAAAATCGCTATTACGGAATGGACTTTTGCCCTGCTTATTGGGATTGGCTAGATGCAGAATTTGAAACTGGCAATATTGCGAGTATTGATGCGGTTCGTCTGGAATTGGAGAAAGGCAATAAGGAAGACGAACTGAGAATTTGGTGTAAATCGCATCGTACACATTTTATTGCTAATAATGATGCTGATACTCAGACGATACTTGCCAATATTGTAAATTACCTGATGACGCATGAATATAATGTTGGTAATCGAGACGGTTTTATCCAAGGGGCTGATCCCTGGCTGATTGCGAAAGCGAAGGCCACTGGCGCAACTGTGGTATCTCATGAAGCCCAAAGAGTCCCTCAGACTAAAAAAGTGAAAGTACCCAATATCTGTGCTGAATTCGGTGTACCTTGCATTACTACCTTTGAATTACTGCGAATTTTAAATGCACGATTTGTAAGTGCTTGATACTACATTTATGTATTAGCCCGCCGCCACACCATCATTGCAATCAACCCTGTTAAAGCCGCTGCAACTGCTGCCGGGAATAGCGCAGTTGTTACGGAGTAATGTTCTAAAGCCGTTAACACCAGTAAATTGCGCAGTAAAAATAACACCATAAAGGTCAATGATTCAGAGTAAGGGTGGTGCCATGTTTTACGAATGGTTGGACCAAAGCCGAGTAAATCGACGCTGGTTAATACCATCACAGCCCAGATTGGATTGTTGGTGAAAAACCATATGGGAAGGGCTGCAAGCGCTGCGCTGAAAAACGCCCAATCACTGGGGGTTATGCTGATATCTCCGCGTTTATTATAAGCGAGGATGGCAATAAATAGGGTGATACTACCGGAAAAACCGATGGCCCAAGCACCTGCGCCACCATTATCCGCAAGTTGAGCAAAAAATACGGAGCAGGTGGTAATTCCCCATATCGCCCAAGAGAAAATATGCGGTTTTACAGTGCCGTTAAGCACGGAGCGAATATAGGGGGCGAAGGCAATAAAGGTAAGCAGCATGGCGATACCGCTAAGAATTTCTTTGATCGCCATGATCAGTTTTTATGCGGTGCCATGGCCCGCGAAATCAGCGCTTTGCATTGAATTAGCCACGTTTTGCGGTCCATGCCTTCTGAATCAAATAACGAACTGCCGCCGGCATCTTGCAGCATGATTAAGCCGTGTAATGAACCGCGCATATACATGGCGGTTTTCATTGGATCAGTAATAACATTGGTGTCGACGGATTTGTCTTCAATGCCGCGCTGCACACAACTGGCCATGAGCGCCATGATGCGCTTTTCTGCGGCTATATAAGCCTGTTGTGACGGGGTCATTTCTTTCACCGTATCGTGTTTTACGTTACCTAGGCCACTGGCTAGCGTGATAATTCGAAAGTAGTCGCGCTCGTTATAATAAAAATCAAGATAAGCCTCACCAATAGCCGCCATAGCGCTAAAGCCGCTATTGCATTTTTCGGTGTATTGCGACATGCGTTGATGCAGGGAATCGGCGGCACGGGCGCATAAACCTAGGTGTATATCTTCTTTGTCGCGGAAGTACACATACAGTAAGGCGCGACTCAATCCGGCGCTTTGCGCGATCGAGTTCATTGAGGTTTTGTCGAAGCGTTGTTGGATGAATGCTTCTTCGGCGGCATCCAATATGGCTTCGCGGCGTTCTAATTTTTCGTCTGAGTTCCGTGATCGCACGCTGGTGAGGCCTTGTTTTTAACTCTGCATATATTGACACTCTAATGTTAATTGACATATTGTCAATTACTGACAGTTTGTTAATAGCGGTGCGACTATGAAACAGTTTCTATTGATTTGGATGGTATTGAGTGCAGGGCTAACGGCTTGCTCTGAAACGAGTGAGCCCTCTGTACCTGCGGTTGGTCGTGCCTCGGAGGTAGCGCCTCAGGCGAAATTCTTGCCGGTAAGAGTGGTTGAGCTTGTTCACGAGCCTGTGCTGGAATCGCGCGTATTTGCAGGTACAACCCGAGCCGTGAATCGCGCCATCATGCGTTCGCAAATTGCAGGTCGAGTGGCGAGTTTGCCGGTTACTTTGGGCAAAAAAGTTCAGTCGGGGGATGTATTACTTGAGCTCTATAACCCCGAGGCGAACCCTGCAGCTCAGTCGGCTGAGCGCCAATGGCGTCGGTTGGAGTCGCAGCAAACCCAGCGCCAACGCGATTTTGATCGCATTAGTTTGCTGTACGACAAGGGCACCGCAAGCTTGCAGGAATTTGAGCAAGTGCGTACTGATTTAGATGCGCTTACCGATGCAACCTTGTCGGCAAAAAAACAATTTAATCGCGCTCAACAATTGAATATGGAGCGTTGGATTACTGCGCCGTTTGCTGGGGTGGTAACCACGATTGATACCGATATTGGTGAAGTGGTATCACCCGGTCAAGCCTTGTTGGGTATTGCCGATCCAGCGCAAACCGAAGTTGAAATGGTTATTAACGATGACATCGCAACGAACGTAAAAGTCGGTGACAGCGTGAGTGTGATGTTACCGTTTGAGCAAAACAGCGAGCGCCAAGGGGTTGTTACTGAAATTAGTCCATTTCGTGAACGTGGAGCTTTGCCTAGTATCGTTTTGGCATTTCCCGATCAAGAAGTTCGCCCAGGAATTGCAGTGCATGCGCGTTTTGAAATCAACAGAGGCGATGGCTTTAAAGTCCCTATGAGTGCCTTGGTGCGCAACGGTGAAGGCGCTGTTATCTATCGTGTTAATTCCACTCACAAAGTAGAAGCAGTACCTGTAAATATGGGATTAATGCAAGCTGATGGCATTGTAATTAGTGCTGCGGAGGAATTGAGTTTAAACGCTGGCGAAGAAATCGTTGTTGCGGGTAGCCATCGTTTATTTGATGGAGCCAATGTAGAGGTCTTGCCATGAATTTGTTTGGCTATATTCATCGTTATAAGCGTTTGATTTTGGCGCTAACTGCCATGTTTATGTTGCTAGGTATTGCTTCATGGCTAACCATGGCGCGGCAAGAAGATCCGAGTTTTCCTTACCGCACCGGCACTATTCGTGTGGTTTTCCCTGGTGTTTCTGCTGAGCAAATTGAAAAATTAATTACCGAGCCGCTGGAGGAACAGTTGGCTGAGGTAGAAGAGCTGCGTCGGGTTAAATCAACCTCGCGCGATAATGTCGCTATTTTTGTGGTGGAGTTGCTCGACCGCATTTACGATACAAATGCGGCATGGGATCGAGTCAGGCGAGCCATGGAGAAAGCTGAACAGGATTTTCCTAAAGGTGTTGTTGAGTATGTATTAGAAGATCGCCGTATGGATATTCCGGCGGCAGTGATCAGCATAGTGGGCACTGCGGATATACTGGAATTAGCGCATCAAGCGGAAATATTAAAACGGCAATTATTAGCGGTTAATGGTGTTTCGCGAATCGAGATCGAAGGTGACCCTGAGAAAGAATTACGTATCGATCTCGATAGCGCGATTTTGAGCCAATTGAGTATTAACCGTGATCAAGTTGTTGCGGCAATTCAGGTGCATAATCAAATTATTCCGGGTGGCGTTGTTCGTATTGGTGATCACGCTTTACGAGTCGATACAGGATCGGATTTACAACAAAAATCCGATGTTGAGAGTATTCCAATTCGCTTGGCTACTGGTCAGTACATTCCATTAAGTGCCATTGCACATATCGCCTTCGTAGCGCGCGAGCCATCTGCTGCGCAGACCTACCACAACGGCATGCGCAGTGTATCACTTGGAGTTTATGCCAAGCGCGGACAAGTGGATGCGATTGTTTTTGGCGAACAAATTCGTCAACGTATTGATGCGGTTAGCGCGGATTATCAACCACTCGAAATTGTCGAAACATTTTTCCAGCCTGATTACGTTGCTGATCGACTCGAAGGGCTGCAGTTTAATCTGTTGGGCAGTATTTTAATTATTGCTATTACGGTGATTGCGGCGTTGGGGTGGCGTAATGGATTGCTCGTTGCTGGTGTTCTACCGGTTGTGGCCATCATTGTACTGGCTCTCTACAACTTGGGTGGTGGTGTTCTTCATCAAATTGCCGTCATCGGCATTGTGATTTCTTTAGGGATTCTCGTCGACAACGCCATTGTGGTGGTCGAGTCTATTGTGCAAGAACTTCAAGCGGGACGCAGTCGGCGCGAAGCCGTAGAAAGTGCGTTTGAGCAAATGGCTTTTCCACTATTTACGTCCACAGGTACAACCGTCGCGGCCTTTATTCCTTTGCTATTAAGTAAGGGTGGTACCGGAGATTTTACCCGGGGCATTCCGGTAATGATTATTCTATCGCTGCTCGTTAGTTACGTAATTTCGGTGTTGGTATTGCCTCTGGTCGCGGAGCGATTGGTTGGTATTCCAAAACACGATAACCAGCGTTGGATTAAAAAAATATCGGATAAATTAATTTATATTAGTCGTTACAAAGCTAAGTTAGCGCTCTTGCTGGTTGTTGGTGTTATGGCACTGACTATCATGGCTTTTCCACTATTGAAGTTACAATTCTTTCCGCAGGCGGATCGAAACCAAGTTGTGATTGATATGGCACTGCCGGGAGATAGCAGCCTTGAGCGTATGGCCGAGGTGAGTGCAGAGGTCGAGCAAAAATTATTGGCTCGTGACGATGTGGTTGGTGTGATGCGCTCGGTGGGAATGTCGGGATTTCGCTTCTATTACAATTTATTAGCGACCATTGATTCAACCAATTCTGCGCGATTAATGGTCAACACTCGCGATATGGCGGCAAATCAAGCGGTAATTGATTGGATTACCCATGACATCCAAACGGCGCTGCCAGAAGCAACCATTATTGCTAAGCGTTTGGGTCAAGGGCCGCCGACTCCAGCGCCGGTCGAGCTGCGTTTACAAAGCGATGATCCATCAAGTCTTTATCAGGCTGCGGATCAGGTGCTGGCAATTTTAAATGCATTACCCGAAACAACAATGATTCGTTCAGATAAAGACAGCGGTCTTGCCGAGCTTAGTGTCAATATAGATAAAACCATTGCCCAAGAATTGGGAGTGCGTCGCGATCAGGTTGCTGCTAGCTTATTTGGCCAAACTCGTGGTTTAGATGCAGGCGAATTTCTTTATAGTGATGATCCGATCACCATGCGGGTGCGTTCTGCCGCGGGCGATCTTACAACGACAGCGGAATTGTCTAGCCAGTATATCTATAACGCCGCAGGCCAATCCGTTCCGCTGGATGCCGTTGCTACTCTTAAGTCACAGTGGACCTCGGCCGTTATTCGCCACTACAAAGGCATTCCTACGGTTACGATTCACAGCGAGTTAATGCCCGGCGCAGCCTATAACACGGTACTTAAAAAGGTATTCGCTGCCTTAGATGACAAGCCTTTACCAGATGCGGTTACTTTGCAACTTGGTGGGGATGCCGAAGGCTCGGCTGATGCCAATCGTGCAATTTTAAAATCGGTACCAATTGGCGTTATGTTGTTACTGCTATTTATGTTGGTGCAATTTAATAGCTTTCGTCGGCTAACGATTATTCTGGCAACCATCCCCTTGGCCGCAGTCGGAATTATACCGGGGTTGGTTTTAAGTGATCAGCCTTTTGGATTTCAATCCTTACTTGGCGTGATTGCCTTGATTGGGATCGTTGTGAATAACGCCATTGTTTTATTAGATGTTGTCGATGCGCGCTTACGTGAAGGTGCCGATATTGATAGCGCTGTCGCGCAGTCGATTGATGCGCGTACGGCTCCCATTTTGTTAACAACGGCTACCACGGTATTAGGTTTGTTACCGTTAGCATTTTCGGCATCGACATTATGGCCACCGATGGCTTGGGCCATTATTTCTGGGTTGTTGATGTCGACTTTGCTAACCCTGATCGTAATCCCTGTCTTATGTCGGATGATGCTTAAAACCTACCCTGTTGCGATGTGATACCTCTTCACTTTTTGGTAACCTCAATGCTCAGTATGTTCACTGGCATTGAAGGTTAACCATGAATTCTTCTGTTGAGACACAAGTAGTTCGGCTTGCTCAATGTCTACAGTCTAAAAATTTACGAGTGGCTACTGCTGAGTCCTGTACAGGCGGTGGAGTAGCCTCTGCTATGACGGATCTAGCTGGCAGTTCGGCATGGTTTGAATGTGGGTTTGTGACCTATTCCAACGAAGCTAAAATGCAACGTCTTAGTGTCTCCGCAGAAATTCTTACTACGTATGGCGCGGTAAGCGAAGCAACCGTAATTGCTATGGTGAAAGGTGCCGTTGCTAATAGTCGTGCCGATGTCGCCGTTGCGGTTAGCGGTATTGCTGGGCCGGGAGGTGGCTCTGCAGATAAGCCCGTGGGCACTGTTTGGTTTGCATGGGGCAGCGCAACTGAGCAACAAGCATCTTGCATGCACTTTGCCGGCAATAGAGCATCGGTACGAGAGCAAAGTGTGCTTGTTGCTATCTCTAATCTCAACTCATGGCTGGATGAATAACCAGTAGTTGTTGACATTAAAAAAAGCTGTGGTTAAATACTGTTTAAATTTACAGTGACGGCTACCGTTAGCCTCTACTTTGAAATCACGCAGATACTACTCAGACACTAGAAAGGACAGGATCATGGACGCTAACAAGCAAAAAGCACTCGACGCCGCGCTCAGCCAAATCGAACGTCAGTTTGGTAAAGGTGCTGTCATGAAAATGGGTGAGCAGCCACGCGAAGCGATTCCTGCGATCTCCACCGGTTCACTAGGATTAGACATTGCCTTAGGCATAGGCGGTTTGCCAGTAGGTCGTATTGTTGAGATCTACGGTCCTGAAAGTTCGGGTAAAACCACAATGTGTTTGTCGGTAATGGCGCAAGCACAGAAAATGGGGAAAACCGTTGCCATTATTGATGCTGAGCACGCGTTAGATCCACTGTATGCCGAGAAGCTAGGGATCGATCTTGATAGCCTATTGGTTTCTCAGCCAGATACTGGTGAGCAAGCCTTAGAAATTTGCGATAGTTTAGTCCGTTCAGGCGCCGTGGATGTGATTGTGGTCGACTCGGTTGCTGCGTTGACGCCTCGTGCGGAAATTGAAGGCGAGATGGGTGACACACACGTTGGTTTGCAGGCGCGCTTGATGTCGCAAGCATTGCGTAAAATCACCGGTAATATCAAAAACGCGAATTGTTTAGTGATCTTCATTAACCAAATTCGTATGAAAATTGGTGTGATGTTCGGTAGCCCTGAAACCACTACAGGTGGTAACGCGCTGAAGTTTTACTCATCGGTACGTTTGGATATTCGTCGTATCGGTTCAGTGAAGCAAGGCGACGAAGTGGTTGGTAACGAAACTCGCGTTAAAGTGGTTAAGAACAAGGTTGCGCCACCGTTTAAACAAGCCGAATTCCAAATCATGTACGGTTCCGGCATTTACCACATGGGAGAAGTCATCGACCTAGGTGTTAAAGCTGGTTTAGTCGATAAGTCTGGCGCTTGGTACAGCTATAAGGGCGATAAAATTGGTCAAGGCAAAGCCAATGCTGCCGTATATTTAGGTGAGCATCCAGAGCTTGCCGTAGAAATTGAAGCGGGCATTCGTGCGCAAATGTTGACCCCTGCTATCGCCGCTGAAACATCTAGCGAAGTGGATGAAGAAGCAGAAGCTTGATCCGTTAGACCGCGCCGCGTTAATGCGCGTTGCGGTCGATTTACTTTCCCGCCGTGAATACTCGCGCCAAGAACTTTGGCGCAAGCTCTCTCCTCGAGCGGCTGATACAGCCGATGTCGAAAGTGTACTTATTGATTTGTCGGAACGGCATTGGCAGTCAGATGAACGCTTCTCTGAATCTTTTCTTCGCAGTCGAGTTGCTCGCGGCCATGGCCCTGTGCGTGTTCGCCAAGCCCTGAGAGAGAAAGGCATTAAGGATGAGCTGGTAAAGCAATCCTTAGATGCGTGCGATCAAGATTGGTATCAGTTGGCATCGGATGTCGCAGCAAAGAAGCTCGCTAGTCTGAAGGGTGAACCTCAAGATATAAGAGCGAAGCTCTATCGCTTTCTTGCTTACCGTGGCTTCTCTTCCGATCAAATTCAGACAGTTATTGAACGAGTGTCAATCGAAGACACTTGTGACTGATGATTTTATCTTGTTTTTCCTGACTATACGGGCAATGTCGCCTTAGTCTATTGACACATGTGTCCATGCTAACCATGATCGAATGAAATCTACCGAAAGTGAACAGATGTTCATTTTGGTAAGAGGATGATAATTAGAATCTTGTTGGGGAAGGATATGGGCCCGACTGCTCAGGTTGATATTGTACTGGTGCAGCACCTGCTCAATTTTTGGAGCAGTCGTGGAGTCGAGATGGATCCGGTTTGGCCACTATTGGGTATCGATATTGGCGATCCATTACCTCGCTGGGTAAATTCCGAGCGTGTAGCCGATGCACATCGCTATGCATTTCAATTTTTAAATGACGACCTGATTGGTATCGATCTTGGGCAATATGTTGCTCGCCGTGATTTACCGATGGCTCGTCTATTGCGTTATGCCGACACCTTGCGTACTGGCTTGACGGATTTCGTCCCTTATTTCTATTTGATGACTGGCAGTGTGTGTTTAGAGCTGCAGGTTACAGATGTTCGCTCAGTGATTAGTATCGAACGCAAAACTTCCCACACAATGAGCCAGTTGCAGCAAAGTGCCGCGCTTGCGTGCATCGCAGAGGCTTGTCGCATAGCGTTGGGAAAGCGCTACGAAGAGGACGATCTTCTACTCTGTATCCCTAAAGAATTTATGTGCTACCAGCGTGCTATTGAACAGCGCATGAAGATCAATGTGACCGGCGCTTCTGGTTTTGGCCTCGAAATTAGCGGTAGTGCTTGGCAGCGCTTGAATTTAGAGCAGCAGCCCATTCTTTATGCCAGTGTGCTGCGAGATTTACGCCGCCAAGATGAAAAATTTAAAGATCACTTAGCTATCTACAATGAGTTGCGGGATATTTTACAAATGTGCCTGTTGAAGCGTCATGTATCTCAAGATGACGTTGCTGATCAGTTAGGCATTAGTGTGCGTAATTTACAACGACGTCTCAAAGCGCTGGGTACGACCTATCAAAATTTACTTGATGAGGGTCGTCAGGCCTTAGCGATGAAGGTCATTCGTGAAGGTGATATGCCTTTGTATGAGGTGGCTTATTTGGTGGGGTACACCGAGCCGAGTGCGTTTTATAAAGCTTTTAAGCGTTGGACAGGGTCAACGCCTGGCGACTATCGTCAGGCGTATCAGGAAAGACTCAGTGCAGTTTCAAACGGGGCCGAATAACCTTATTGATGTGGCCAACTAGGCTTAGTAATAAGGTGTGCCAGTATCCGTGTAATGCAATTTGATGCATGCGATATAACGATACATACACAAAGCGCGCCAAGCGCCCCTCGATCATCATAGATCCGCTACTTAGATTCCCCATCAAGCTACCAATCGTGCTGTAGCCGCTAAGCGACACGAGTGAACCTTTGTCTTTGTATACAAACTCAGGCATCGGCTGCCCTTTGTAGCGTGCTTTTAGCGCTTTAAACATGTGAGTTGCTTGCTGGTGTGCTGCTTGCGCACGTGGAGGCACAGGTTTGCCATCAGCTTGTAATACGCAGGCACAGTCACCCATAGCGAAAATATTCGGATCTTCACTCTGCAAGCTACTATCGACCATTATCTGATGAGCGCGATTGGTTTCGAGGCCAAGAGTGGCCATGAAACTTGGAGCGCGAACGCCTGCTGCCCAAACTTTTAATTTTGCGCTAATTAGTCCGTCATTCTTAGTCACAAAGCCGTCCGCTGTCGCTTCGGTAATCAGTGTGCCGGTTCGCACCGATACACCGAGAGCTTCTAGTTCACGAGTTGCTGCTTTTGATATGCGTGTCGGCAGGGCGGGAAGAATACGTTCACCCGCCTCTATAAGCGTTACGCTGAGCTGCTTTGGTGATACGTTTTTCATACCATAGCGAGTTAGAACTTCTGCGGTGTTATACAGCTCTGCAGACAGCTCTACACCCGTTGCGCCTGCGCCAACGATGGCGATCTCTAGGTTCTTTGGATTTTCACTCGAATTTGCTCGTAAAAATTCATTCAACAAGGTGCGGTGAAACCGTTCGGCTTGACGACGACTATCCAAAAATATGCAGTGTTCTTTTGCACCTGGAGTACCAAAGTCGTTGGTAATACTGCCAATTGCCAGCACGAGTGTGTGGTAAGGGATGTTCCGTTCGGGTAATACGACGTCGCCGTCTTCGTCATAGATTGGCGATAAGATGACGTGTTGTTGCTCACGATCCAAACCACACATACGACCCAATTGAAAATCGAATCCATGGACTTTGCCATGACCGCGATAATCTAATTCGTCGATACCGGAATCGAGTGCGCCGGTGGCGACTTCGTGCAGTAGTGGCTTCCAAAGGTGCGTAGAGTTGGCATCGACTAATACAATCTCGGCTTTGCCGCTGCGACCAAGCGCACGACCCAACTGAGTAGCCAATTCCAGCCCTCCTGCACCACCGCCAACAATAACGATGCGTTGCATATCAGAGAACTCCGAAGATTAAGAAATTATCGGCATTATACGGGGAAAGAGCATAGACCGTGACCGAAAATGGTGCGCTATTTTCGGTCACGTTGTGAAGGGACGGTAAATTGTAGGATTAATTTACGGCCTTGTGTGTCGTGAAAAATTCAATAAGGCGTGAATTTACTTCTTCTGGTTTGTCGTGTGCTAACCAGTGTGTGGCATCTGGATAGGTAAATAGACGGGCGCGGCTAGTGTAATCCAAGCTTTTAGAGGCCATTGGTAAGGTCAATGCTAAGTCCTGTTCGCCCCATAAGATTTGAGTTGGACAATGAACTTGGCCGTCGCCTTTCGGGTGCGGCATGGTACGAATGACAGAGCGATAATAATTCACCATACCGGTCATTGCGCCCGGAATTCGCCAGTGCTCCAGTAGGGTTTTGATATCTTCTGGCTGATAACTGCCCTTGTTCGAGGTTAGGGTTAGCACCTTACGGAACGTCATGTAGTTGAACAGGCTGATCATTTTTTCTGGTAACCAAGGAATTTGGAAAAAAAACATGTACCAGCTTTTTAATACTTGTAGCGGATTGGCTTTGAGTGAATTCAAGAACACTTCTGGGTGTGGCACATTTAATACGCTTAAGCTGTTAAGATTGTCGCCCATGTGTATTGCATACCACCAAGCAATGATGGCTCCCCAGTCGTGACCAACCAGATGTATTTTTTCAGCACCACTGAATTTACGTATGGCGTCGACATCTTCAATTAAACGATCAACATGATATGCGCTGACGGCTTTCGGCTTGGATGAGTGTCCATAACCTCGTTGATTCGGAACGTAGACTCGGTAGCCTGCCTCAGCAAGTACCGGTATTTGGTGTTTCCAAGTGGCCCAGCATTCGGGAAAACCGTGCAGAAGAATGACAACTTCACCATTTTCAGGCCCGGCAACGCGGGTTTCTAGGCTGATGCCGTTGTGCTCAATATTGATAACTTCCATCACAGGGTATTTCCTCTAATTGGAGACGGGTGTTTGCCCAGGTAATTCGTACAGGCCTAGTAAATGACTAATCGCCAGTATGGTGATTAAGCCGCAGAGGCCGAGAGCAAAATTACGCACGGCTTTAGGCAATTTTAAGTAACCTTGATGCCAGTGCAAAAACTTGGGATGTCCAAATGGACCGATAGCCAAGTGCAACATTACCCAAGCCATGGCCAGCGCCATGGCAAAGTAGAGTAGACCTATCACGGTTTGCCCTTTGGTCTCTGGATAGCATCCAATTGACGCTGACAGGCGCGCAAGTTAAGCGCTTCTTCTGCACTGCGGGGTGTCAAACCGATACAGGTCGTAAGGAGTTCAATTGAATGATCGTGAAAGTCGGAATTATTTAATCGCGCCAGCGCTTTGGTGTATTCGTTGTAGATGACCGGCATGGAGCGCTCTAATTCTAGGGCTTGCTCGAACGCATCAATGGCACGGCTTTCTGTTGCACCGTAAGTCATACGACCCAAAAAGGAGCCTACTCTTTCTACAATGCCTGCTTGTATCGCTCCTGTGGTGCCTAAGTAAATAGCGCGATTCGGATACCGCTCATGCAGGTCTTTCAGAATTTCTAATGATGAGGTGATGTAGCCACTCGACCGCGCAGCGGAGGTATCGAGCAATTCTAGTGTGCGTGCATGAGAATAAACCAAACCGAATTGGCCAAAGGCATAGTCCGGGCTTAGCGGCAACAGGGCTTCTGATTGTGAAGCGCTTGCGGCAAATAGTTCTAGTTTTTTATCCTCGTCTTCAACCATGAGGGCAGCATACATAGAGAGTGCGTATATTGCAGGCACTTTGCCGAATGGACCGAGTTGCATGCCGAGTTCGTAAGCTTCTTCGAAGTGGCCCTCGTAATGTAGGCGCCAGACTTCTTGAATGGCCAAACTCAGTGGTTCGAAACTACCTTCAAGGATGGCATGCAAAGCCGGATGAGCGTTTGGAGCTTGAGCATCTTGGAGGGTGCGTAATGCTAAGTCCGGATAAACCTTCATTTGATCGAGAAGGTGTTCGACGCTTGGAAAGTCGACGCGCGAAATTAGCGTTAACTCTTGCCAGTGGGCTTCTAATAGATCGCCACTGTAATCGAATTGCGGGAGATCACTAGGGTATGCCTGCCATGTCCCAGCGGACGCAGTAGAAGCAATAGAAATGAGTAATGACAAAAACCAACGGCGCATAATGTATCCTTGTTTGAGGCGCGATTATAACGGCGTTGGTCTAGTTTGAACTGTCAGATCCAGCCAAAGTTGGCTGTCGGTTTAGAGCAGAATTAAAATGCGTTGCCTGCTTTTATACCAAGAGCTTTCAGAATTTTTGCTAGAGGGCAGAACCCAGTAAACGCCGCTTGCAGCATGTTAGCGCCGACGAACGCGGTAAACCACAGCCAATATGACGAGTGTGCTTGCGCTAGGGCCAAGCTGAGTAAAATAAATGTACCGGCAATGGCAAAAACAAGACGATCAATATTCATAAGTACCTTCCATCTGACTGTTAATAAGTTAAATTCACATATTCCAATATGGTTATATTGTGGTGGCGAATGGGTTTTAGGTCAAGCTCAGCTGTGAAAAAATAGCGGAGTTAGGCCAGAGGCATCATGCTTTCAATAGATATCGCATCAGGGACTCGGACTTGGCAGCGCAAACCGCTATACTTCGTCCCCTTATATTATTAACTCGCTTCCGGATACCCGTAGCCGTATGAAAAGCTCAGACATTCGCAAGGCATTTCTAGATTACTTCGCCGCTCAAGGTCATGAAGTGGTCGCTTCCAGCCCACTGATTCCTGGTAATGACCCAACCTTGTTGTTTACCAACGCCGGTATGGTTCAGTTTAAAGATTGTTTTCTCGGTCAGGACCAACGCAGCTATACCCGCGCTGTGTCATCGCAGCGCTGTGTGCGTGCTGGCGGTAAGCATAACGATCTGGAAAACGTCGGTTATACCGCACGTCATCACACCTTCTTTGAGATGCTAGGTAACTTCAGCTTTGGCGACTACTTCAAAGAAGACGCGATCAAATTTGCGTGGGAGTTTCTGACGTCACCACAGTGGCTGAATCTGCCAAAAGAAAAATTACTGGTGACGGTTTACGCTGAAGATGACGAGGCTTTTGATATCTGGAATCAAAAGATGGGTATTCCTGCCGAAAAAATTATCCGCATCGGCGACAATAAAGGTTCACGCTACGCCTCGGATAACTTCTGGCAGATGGGTGATACTGGTCCTTGTGGTCCATGCACCGAGATTTTCTACGACCACGGCGAACACATTTGGGGCGGCCCTCCAGGTTCACCAGAAGAAGACGGTGATCGTTTTATCGAGATCTGGAACAACGTATTCATGCAGTTTAACCGTCAGCCCGACGGTGAAATGCAGCCGTTACCTAAGCCTTCTGTTGATACGGGCATGGGCTTGGAGCGTATTTCTGCAATTATGCAGGGCGTGCACAGCAACTACGAAATCGATTTATTTCAAGCCTTGTTAAAAGCCGCTGGTGAGCTGACTGGTTGCACCGACATGGAAAACAAATCACTGCGCGTGATTGCTGACCATATTCGTTCTACCAGCTTCTTGATCGTGGATGGCGTATTACCGTCCAATGAAGGCCGCGGTTATGTATTGCGTCGTATTATTCGTCGTGCGGTGCGTCATGGTCACATGCTGGGTGCGAAAGTCGGTTTCTTCCACCAGTTGGTGGGCGCTCTGGTTGAGCAAATGGGCGAAGCCTATCCGGAATTGCGTACGCTGCAGGCGCACGTCGAAAAAGTTTTACGCTTAGAAGAAGAGCAATTCGCTAAGACCTTAGATAAAGGTATGGCGATCCTCAACGATGCTATCGCGGATTTGAAAGGCGATACTATTCCCGGTGAGACCGCGTTTAAGTTATACGACACCTATGGTTTTCCGCTGGATTTAACCGCTGACGTAGCACGTGAGCGCGACCTTAAAGTTGATGAGGACGGCTTTAATGTGGCGATGGATAAACAGCGTGAAATGGCGCGTGCAGGTAGTAACTTTGGTGGTAACTACGGCAAGGGTTTAGAAATCGACGGTCAAACGCAATTCTTAGGCTACGCCTCGCTGGAAAATACCGGTGTGGTGAAAGCCTTGTTTAAAGAAGGCGTTGCGGTTGATTCATTGAGCGCAGGCGATGAAGCGGTATTGGTCTTGGATGAAACCGCATTCTATGCCGAAAGCGGTGGTCAGGCCGGTGACTCAGGTTTCCTCAAGGCTGATGGCGTTGTCTTTCAAGTAAAAGACACCAGCAAAGAAGGTAAAAATCACCTACATAAAGGTGTGTTGGTGGAAGGCTCTATTGCAGTCGGCAATCAGCTGACAGCCGTTGTGGACGCCGAAAAACGTCAATCCACCGCGATTCATCATTCCGCGACTCACTTATTGCATGCGGCTTTGCGTCAAGTGTTAGGTGAGCATGTGAGCCAGAAAGGCTCATTGGTAACCTACGATAAACTGCGCTTCGACTTCTCGCATTTAGAAGCCGTTTCTGCTGATGAAATTGCTCTAATCGAAAACATCGTCAATACGCAAATTCGTGCTAATACACCGGTTACGACGCGCTTGATGAATATCGATGCTGCGCGAGAGTCAGGGGCGATGGCCTTGTTCGGTGAAAAATACGATGACGAAGTTCGTGTGTTGTCGATGGGGATCAATGATTTCTCGGTCGAGTTGTGCGGTGGTACTCATGCGACTCGTACTGGTGACATCGGTTTGCTAAAAATCAGTTCAGAAAGTGGTATTGCTGCAGGCATCCGTCGTATTGAAGCGGTAGTAGGGCAGTCGGCGTTGGATTTCATTGCCCAAGAGGAACGTACTCTTACAACTATTGCGCGTGCACTGAAAGGCTCGACGGAAAATGTTGCTGATAAGGTTGAGCAGTTACAGGTTCGTAGTCGTCAGTTAGAAAAAGAACTGGAAGCGTTGAAGTCAAAATTGGCGAGCAGTGCGGGTTCTGATTTAGCCGGCAGTGCGAAAGACATTAACGGCGTAAAAGTTTTGGCTGCACGCCTCGACGGTGCCGATGTGAATGCTTTGCGGGAAACCATGGATCAGCTTAAAAATAAGCTGGGTTCGGCATTGATCATGCTGGCTGCAGAAACCGACGGTAAAGTAACTTTACTGGCAGGTGTAACTAAAGATCTGATTGGTAAAGCGAAAGCCGGCGATGCCGTGAAAGAATGCGCGCCTTACGTTGATGGTCGTGGTGGCGGTAAGCCAGAAATGGCTCAAGCGGGCGGTCAGAAGCCAGAAGGTATCGACGAAGCATTAGCAGCGTTCGAAACTTGGGCGGCAACAGCACTGTAATATTGCTGTTTCGACACGCCAAACAGGAAAAAGCGGGCCATCGGTCCGCTTTTTCGCTTTTAACGCCAAGGGAACAGTGTTTGCTGCATGTACTTGCTTCCCTGAACCCCGCAATTGTTGTTTAATTAGCGACCTTTTTTCAGTCAATTCCAGTAATAGCACCATGGCGTTATACGTACAGAAATATGGCGGTACTTCCGTAGGCACTGTTGAGCGCATTGAACATGTCGCCGACAAGGTTAAATCCTTCCACGACGCCGGTCATCAGATCGTTGTTGCGGTTTCAGCCATGAGTGGCGAAACCAACCGCTTGATCGGTTTGGCTAAGGGGATTTCAGATACACCATCTCCACGCGAAATGGACGTGTTGGTTTCAACTGGCGAGCAAGTCACCATTGCATTATTGGCAATGGCATTGCAAAAACGCGGCATTAATGCGCGTTCGTTTACTGGTTGGCAGGTCGGTATTAAAACCGATAATGCCTTCATGAAAGCGCGTATTGAAGAAATTGATACTATTCCAATGCGTGAGCATTTAGACAGTGGTGGTGTTGTCGTTGTCGCTGGTTTCCAAGGCATTGATCCTGACAACAATATTACAACACTCGGTCGTGGTGGTTCGGATACCACAGGTGTTGCATTGGCTGCCGCGTTAGGTGCTGATGAATGTCAGATTTATACCGACGTTGATGGTGTTTACACCACTGACCCACGCGTTGTACCTAACGCCCGTCGTATGGACCGCGTTACGTTTGAAGAAATGCTTGAGATGGCAAGTCTCGGCTCTAAAATTTTGCAAATTCGCTCAGTTGAATTTGCTGGCAAATATAAAGTTCCGCTGCGTGTTCTTTCGTCTTTCTCTGAAGGTAATGGCACGCTGATTACAATGGAGGAGAATGCTTCCGTGGAAAATCCTGTTATTGCTGGTATCGCGTTCAATCGTGATGAAGCCAAAGTGACTGTACAAGGCGTACCTGATGTTCCAGGTGTTGCATCACGTATTTTAGTACCGATTAGCGAAGCGAATATCGAAGTCGACATGATCGTGCAAAACGTCTCTGCAGACGGCACGACCGACTTTACATTTACCGTGCATCGTAACGACTACAAAAAAGCGATGACGCTTTTGAATGCTCTGGCAACTGAGTTGAACGCGCGTGGCGTTCATGGAACTGATGACATCTGTAAAGTGTCTATGGTTGGTGTGGGCATGCGCTCACATGCGGGTGTTGCTAGTAAAATGTTCAAAACGTTAGCTGATGAAAATATCAATATTCTCGCTATCACAACGTCTGAAATTAAAATTTCCGTAGTCATTGCGGAAAAGTATTTGGAACTGGCTGTTCGGGCTTTGCATACTGCTTTTGGCTTAGATGCCGAAGCCGTTGAAGACTGATAGTCTCTTTCCACAAGAGGATTAGGAGGCACTCAATGATTGGGGGCCTCTTAATAACTAAAAATTCTCAATAAGTTTCCGCTGACGCTTTATCTTTGACTGAACTAGTCAATACTGGAAGAAGCGGAGCAGAGAATCGGCTTTTGCCAACAGCACCCTAGAATGAAACAGGAATGTTAGGAGACAACCTATGCTTATTTTGACCCGTCGCGTGGGCGAAACACTGATGGTCGGTGATGAAGTGACCGTTACTGTGTTAGGAGTAAAAGGAAATCAGGTCCGCATTGGTGTTAACGCACCAAAAGAAGTTGCGGTTCACCGTGAAGAGATTTACCAACGTATTCAGCGTGAAAAAGACGGTGATGAGGACGTTGGCAACTATTAATTTGCTAACGTATTAATTTCCTTAAATTTTTCCTTTGAATTTTTCACGGACGTGCTATTATGCGCGCCGTGAATGGAGAGATGGCCGAGTGGCTGAAGGCGCACCCCTGCTAAGGGTGTATAGGTTTATACCCTATCGAGGGTTCGAATCCCTCTCTCTCCGCCACTTTTTCTGCCTTGTGCAGTAGCGTATAAAGTTGATTGACAGTTTGGTCAATAAACCTATAATACGCGCCCCACGATGTGCGCTCGTAGCTCAGCTGGATAGAGTACCTGGCTACGAACCAGGCGGTCGGAGGTTCGAATCCTCCCGAGCGCGCCATTCTTTACCGAATGAATCTAATCGTGAAATTGCCTTACCTAATGCGCGCTCGTAGCTCAGCTGGATAGAGTACCTGGCTACGAACCAGGCGGTCGGAGGTTCGAATCCTCCCGAGCGCGCCATTCTTTACCGAATGAATCTAATCGTGAAATTGCCTTACCTAATGCGCGCTCGTAGCTCAGCTGGATAGAGTACCTGGCTACGAACCAGGCGGTCGGAGGTTCGAATCCTCCCGAGCGCGCCACTTAGGCCCTTCAAGAAGTTATACGATTCCTAAAAGTTTTATCATGCTTTTCAATTATCTTCGTCAGCGCGACGGAGGTGAGAACCTCCTTTGGTTCGACTAGAGCGAAGCGAAAGCACGTTGGAGCTTGCGACGACGGCCCGAAGGGCTTCAGTAATCCTCCCGAGCGCGCCACTTAGGCCCTTCAAGAAGTTATAAAATTCCCAAACTAATATTATGTTCCTCGAAGCTGATTTGCTCGGGCGGACGAGAACCTCCGTTAGGTTCGACTCGTAGCTGTGCGCTTTTTGCACAAGCGAAGAGCGCGTATTTTGCCATCCTCCCGAGCGCGCCACTTAGGCCCTTCAAGAAGTTATAAAATTCCCAAACTAATATTATGTTCCTCGAAGCTGATTTGCTCGGGCGGACGAGAACCTCCGTTAGGTTCGACTCGTAGCTGTGCGCTTTTTGCACAAGCGAAGAGCGCGTATTTTGCCATCCTCCCGAGCGCGCCACTTAG
>OJBZ01000412.1_pt1 | contig 24756 bp, 20 predicted proteins | sample 1591671 | NCBI WGS metagenome assembly OJBZ01 (sample SAMN05416850, study PRJEB24817) | seawater metagenome | isolation source: Sea water | place: Canada:Atlantic | collected 2013-07
TCCTCGGATATGGTCATCGTCCTTGCTCCTCTCAGGAAGCATGGACCAGATCGCAATTACACAGAAGATCGGACACTCTCAGGTCGATACTTACGGAACGTCGGATAAGCGCAGACCCTATGTGATGACCGGCGTCTACATACAGAAATTGCGATCTACGAGAGAGGATGTGCCCAAACACATTATGCAGCGCTTGTCAGAAAATGGTCGCTATTATGCTCAACGGGTTGAGCTTTCTAAGGCCGAGGAAAAGAAGGATGCGCAACACGTTCATCGCTATTATCAAAATGAAGCAACTGCATTTTATAATAAATGGCTGAAGGATTAAGTCGCTCCAATAGCAGTTTCCTTCCCCCCGCCTCTACCGGGGGGAAGATGGTCAACATCGACCACACGAACCAGAACGGCTGGGGGGGGGCTGGCCCCCCTTCCTCCAAAAGCAAAACGCGCCACATTTCTGCAGCGCGCCTTCCTGTTTTCATCAATTCCGATATCGGCTTAGCGAACCTTGAGCGTCGCCAGACCGATCATCGCCAGGATCAACGAAATGATCCAAAAGCGGATGACGATCTGCGGCTCGGCCCAGCCCTTTTTCTCGTAGTGGTGATGGATTGGTGCCATCAGGAAAACGCGTTTGCCCGTGCGCTTGAAATACAGAACCTGAATGATCACCGACAGGGCTTCGACCACGAACAGACCGCCGACAATCGCCAGTACCAGTTCGTGTTTCGTGGCGACCGCAATGGCCCCCAATGCCCCGCCGAGGGCCAATGAACCGGTGTCGCCCATGAAGACCGCAGCGGGGGGCGCGTTGTACCATAAGAACCCCAGACCCCCGCCAAAGATACCGGCGGTAAACACCAATATCTCGCCTGTGCCCGGTACATAGTGCACGTCCAGATACTCGGTGAAATCGACGCGCCCCACGGCATAGGCAATCACGCCAAGCGCACCGGCTGCAATCATCACCGGCATGATGGCCAGCCCGTCAAGCCCGTCGGTCAGGTTCACCGCATTCGCCGCGCCTACGATCACGATGATCGAGAAGGGCACGAAAAGATAACCAAGGTTGATCAGCGTGTTTTTGAATACGGGAAGGGCCAGCTGGTTTTGCAGCTCTTCGGGGTGGAACTGCGCCGCCCAATAGGCCGCACTGCCCGCGATGATAAAGCCCAGCAACAGGCGCATCCGGCTCGAAACACCTGCGGTCGTTTGCTTGCTGACCTTGGCGTAATCATCAGCGAAACCGATGGCGGCAAAGGCCATCGTGACCAGCAGCACCATCCAGACGAACGGGTTGTCCAGCCGCGCCCAAAGCAGCGTCGAGGTCAGCAACGCGCCGACAATCAGCAATCCGCCCATGGTCGGCGTGCCCGCCTTGACGAAATGCCCTTCTGGGCCGTCATCACGGATCGGTTGCCCTTTGCCCTGCCGTTTGCGCAGCACCGCGATCAGCGGTTTGCCGAAGAGAAAGCCGAAAATCAGCGCGGTCAGAAAGGCCCCACCGGCACGGAAGGTGATGTAGCGGAAAAGGTTAAAGAAATCGCCGCCATCCGACAGGAGGGTCAACCAATAGAGCATCGTACGCGTCCTAACTCAAAATCTAGTGGGCTCAGCCCCGTCGTTCATTCGGGACCGGATGGCCCATTTTGCGGATCGCGTCAACGATCAGCCCTAGTTTCATGGACAAGGACCCTTTGGCGAGCACAACATCGCCACTGTCCAGATGCCCCGACAGCCCCGGCAACAGCTCGGCTGCGGTTTCGGCCCATTCCCCGCGTTGATGCGCGGGCAGCAAATCGTACAAGGACTTCATCAGCGGACCGACGCAGTGGACCACATCCAGCGTTTTAGTCGCCTCCAGATGCGCCAGACCGGCATGTAGCGCGATCTCGTCGGGACCGAGTTCTTTCATGTCGCCCAGATAGGCAATACGCCTGCCCTTGCTGACCCGTCCGATGTCATGGGTCACGTCGGCAGCGGCCAGCACCTCTAGGGCGGCAGCCATCGAAGTGGGGTTCGCGTTATAGCTATCGTCGATGAGGTTCAGCGTCAGATGGGTGTCCACAATATCCAGCTGGATCACTTCGCGCACGCCGCGGCCTTTATACGGGGTCCAACGTCCCAGCGACGCGGCAGCAAGAGCCAGATCAGCCCCCATCGCCTGCGCGCAGGCCAAAGCGCCCAAAGCGTTCATCGCAAAATGCCGTCCCGGTGTGCCGATCTTGAACAGCAGCGGTGTGCCGTCAGCGTCGGCGCGCACCACCGTGGTATCGCCTTGCACCTGCACATCCAGCAGTTTGTACTGATAGCCATGTTCGCCGAATTCGACCTCGCGCAGGCGACGATCCACGGCCTTGGCCATCAGGATTGCGGCATGTTCGATATCGGCGTTGATCACAGCAACGCCACCCGGCTGCAGCCCGTCGAACACCGCGGCTTTTTCCACGGCGATCTCGGCGACATTCGCAAATGCCTCCAGGTGGACGGCGGCGACGGTGGTGATCATGGCAACGTCAGGCTTCGCCATTTGTGCCAGCGGAGAGATTTCTCCGGGGTGGTTCATGCCGATCTCGATCACGGCGTATTCCGTATCGGCGGGCATCCGCGCGAGCGTCAGCGGCACGCCCCAGTGGTTGTTATAGCTGTCGACAGAGGCATGCGCGCGCCCTTGATCCGCAAAGATCGCGAGCAGCATTTCCTTGGTCGAGGTTTTGCCGACGCTGCCTGTCACCGCGACGACCTTAGCCTGCGTGCGGGCACGCGCAGCAGCGCCAAGCGCCTCGAGCGCCTTGAGCACATCATCGACGACCAGCAACGGCGCATCTTCGGCCACGCCCTCGGGCACATGGGTCACCAGCGCGGCCCCTGCTCCTTTGTCCAGCGCCATGGCGACAAAGTCATGCCCGTCGCGCACATCCTTCAGCGCGACAAACAGATCGCCTGGCGCGATGGTGCGGGTATCAATCGACACGCCGTCGCAAGACCATGCGCCGATGGCGCGGCCACCTGTGGCGCGTTCAGCCTCTTTTGCTGTCCATAAGCTCATGCCAGTCTCCCATCCAGCGCCGCGACAGCGACACTGGCTTGTTCCACATCATCAAAGGGGAGCACATCATCCCCGATGGTTTGTCCGGTTTCATGTCCTTTGCCCGCGATCAGCAGCGCGTCGCCTGCGCCAATCGCGTCGATGCCGCGCAAAATCGCTTCGGCGCGGTCGCCGACTTCGGTGGCGTCGGGGGCACCTTGCATCACGGCATGACGGATGCTTGCGGGATCTTCGGAGCGCGGATTGTCATCGGTCACAAACACCATATCTGCATGGGCCGCAGCGGCTTGTCCCATCAGCGAACGCTTGGCGCGGTCACGGTCGCCGCCTGCCCCCACGATCGCCACTAGACGCCCCATCACATGCGGGCGCATCGCCTGAAGTGCTGTGGCGATAGCGTCGGGGGTGTGGGCATAATCCACAAATACCGCCCCGCCATTGTCGCGGGTCGCGGCAAGCTGCATGCGCCCGCGCACGGTGGTCAGATGTGGCAACGTATCAAACACATGCGCAGGGGTGCCGCCGCAAGCGATCACCAGCGCCGCTGCAAGCAAGACGTTGTCTGCCTGAAATCCGCCAATGAGGTTCAGCCGTTTCTGATAGGTCTTGCCGCGATAGCTAAACCGCAGGTCTTGGCCCGTGGCATCAAAACGCTGACCCGACAGGTTCAAATCGCCACCGTCGCGCCCAACCGTGATTGTCTCGCACCCCCGAGCCCGTGCGATGGCAACCATATCCACGCCTTTGGCATCGTCGATATTGATCACCGCGGTACCGTCTTCCGGCAGCACGCGCGAGAACAGACCGGCCTTGGCGTCGAAATAGGCGTCGAAGGTCTCGTGATAGTCCAGGTGGTCTTGGGTGAAATTCGTGAACCCCGCCGCCTTGAGCGTCACACCGTCCAGCCTGCGCTGGTCGAGCCCGTGACTCGAGGCCTCCATCGCGGCGTGAGTGATGCCGTTGGAGGCGGCCTCTGCCAAAGTGCGGTGCAGGGTGATCGGTTCGGGTGTGGTATGGGCCAGCGGCGCCGCCCATGCGCCCTCTACACCGGTGGTGCCAAGGTTGACGGCGGCCAGTCCCATTTCGATCCAGATTTGCCGTACAAAGGTGCTGACAGAGGTTTTCCCATTGGTGCCCGTGACGGCGATCATAACCTCGGGCTGTGCACCGAACCATAGGGCTGCCGCGCGCGACAGCGCCTCGCGGGGGGCATCAGTGACAACAACCGCCACCTTGGCCTGTGCCAGCGCGTCAGCGGCCAGCGCGGCCCCTGCGGCGTCGGTCAGCACGGCCACCGCGCCCATGCGAAGTGCATATTGGATAAACTCGGCCCCGTGGACCTTGCTGCCGGGTATGGCGGCGAACAGGGTGCCGGGCTGGACCTGACGGCTGTCAACGGCGACGCCTGTGACGGGCGGGTTGCCCCCCCCTTTTGCGGTCAGACCAAGGGAGGATAACGGGACGGCCTGTATGTCCATGGGGACGCTCTTTATATTAGTTGCTGCTGGACAGCGTTATACCAGCGAGGCTGTCTGGTTCAACAGTCGGTCGTAGCCCCAGCAAGGGTGCAACGCGACGGACCATCTCTGCGGCGACGGGCACGGCTGTCCAACCGGCGGTGCGGCGCGGTTTGTCGCCCGAGGTCTCGACAGGTTCGTCCAGCGTGACGATCAGCACGTATTTGGGATCATGCGCCGGGAACATGCTGGCAAAGGTCGCGATGACCGTATCCTCAAGATAGCCACCCCGGGGGCCGGGTTTATCCGCCGTACCGGTCTTGCCGCCGATCTGGTAGCCGGGCACTTCCGCGAAGCTCGCTGTCCCTTCGGTGACCACGGCGCGCAGCATGGCACGGGCATCCGCCGCTGCACGCTCTGACATCACGCGGGGGCCCACCACTGGGGCCGATTGTTTGCGCAGCGTTGGCGTGACCTTGTGACCGCCATTCGCGATTGCGGCGTAGCCTGCCGCCAAATGCATCGGGCTAGACGACAGGCCGTGGCCATAGGAGACGGTTACGGTGCTCAGCTCTTGCCAGCGCTGCGGCAGCAAAGGCTTGCCGCCAGAGGCTTCGACGATCTCGAACGCGGTTGGTTCAAAAAAACCGAGGTTTTTCAGGAACTCCTGCTGACGCTCCGCGCCGATCTCAAGCGCAAGCCGCCCTGTCCCGCGGTTGGAGCTGTGCACGATGATCCCCGTCACCGTCTGCTTGCCATAGTTCTTGCCGTGGAACTCGCCGATGCGGAAGCCGCCGACCTTCATCGGGCCAGAGGTGTCGATCACCGTATCCGCCGTGGCAATGCCAAGGTCGATCGCCTGTGCCGCGGTGAAAATCTTGAAGACAGAACCCAGCTCGTAGACGCCTTGCACCGACCGGTTGAACAGCGGGCTGTCGGACGCATCGCCCGTGACGGCGGCATGAGGCCGGTCGTTGGGGTCGAAAGAGGGCAATGATACGGCGCTGATCACCTCGCCCGTGTGCACATCCATCAGGACCGAGGTCGCCCCCTTGGCGTTCATCAGCTTCATGCCGCCATAAAGAATACGCTCGGACGCGGCCTGTACGGTCATGTCGATCGACAGTTCCAGCGGCTTGTTGCCATTGGCCGGATCGCGCAGATAATCGTCAAAGTATTTCTCTGCTCCCGCGACGCCGATCACCTCGGCGGCATGAACGCCCTCGCGGCCATAGCTGGCCCCGCCCATGATATGCGCGGCAAGCGACCCATTGGGGTAAAGGCGCATATCACGCGGCGCGAACAGCAAGCCCGGCTCGCCGATATCATGCACGGCCTGCATCTGCTCAGGGCTGATTTTCTTCTTGATCCACAAGAACTTGCGCTTGCCGGTAAAGTCGCGCAGCAGGCGTTCTTCGTTCAGGTCAGGAAACACGGCCATCAGCTTTTTCACGGCCCCCTGCGGGTCGATCATGTGGTGCGGCTGCGCATAAAGCGCATGTGTCTCAAAATTGGTCGCCAGCAGATTGCCATTGCGATCCACAATATCGGCGCGGGTGGCCGAGATCACGGAACCGGGGGCCGCCGCGCGCGGCTCTGTCGGGTCGGTGGTCGCCATGACCCCCATACGCGCGCCCACAACGGTGAAGGCGCAGAAGAAGAAGACCCCCAGAACCAGCAATCGCCCCTCGGCGCGTTGCCGCGAGGCGTCGCGCATCTGCTCGTGGCGGATACGCTTGTTTTCGCGCTCGATCGCGTCGGGGTTTTCGCCCTTTTGACGGGCTTCAAGAATACGGGCCAGCGGGCGCAGTGGGGTGCGGATCATTCGGGAGCCTCCATCGAGGATACGTCAACGCCGTCGGTGATCTCGAACAGCGGCAGTTCTGGCAGCGGCGGGTAGCTCACCTGATCGATAGATCCGAACTGGTCAGGATGCAGCGGCAAAAGGTTCAGCCGGTCAAAGTTCAGCTCTGCCAGATCGCGCAGACGGTCGGGGCGGTTCTGATAGGCCCATTCCGCCTTGAGCACGGCCAGACGGCTGTAGGCTTCGCGGATTTCATAGCGCAGGTCATCGGCATCACTCAGGGCTTGCTGGGTCGCGTAATTCTCGCGGTAGGCCCAGAAGGCCAGCCCGATCACCGAAAAGGTGGTTAGGATGTAAAGCACGGTTCTCATACGGTTAATCCCCTGACCATAGGCATGCCGAGTGTCTTGGCATCGATGCTGCCCGCAGGCGCATCAGTGCGAATTGCGACGCGCAGCTTGGCCGAGCGGCTGCGCGGGTTCTCTTCCAGCTCTTGCGCGTCGGGCCCGATGGCCTTGCGCTTGAGGATCTTGAACTGCGGCGCGGGTGCTTCAATTTCGGGCGCAAAGCGGTTGGCGTTGCCCCCTGCCCCCGCACGCGCTGTCAGGAAGCGTTTGACCATACGGTCTTCGACCGAGTGGAAGGTCACGACGGCCAGCTGGCCACCGGGTTTCAACGCACGTTCCGCCGCCATCAACCCGTTGAACAGCTCGCCATATTCATTGTTCACCGCAATGCGCAGCGCCTGAAAGCTGCGGGTCGCAGGATGCGACTGGCCGGGTTTCGAGCGCGGCAAACAGCTTTCGACCAACCCTGCAAGCGCCAGCGTTGTGGTGATCGGGGCCTCTTCGCGGGCACGTACGATCGCTTTGGCGATGCGACGGCTGGCGCGTTCTTCACCGTATTGGAACAGGATATTGGCGATCACCTCTTCCTCGGCCTCGTTGACGATATCCGCCGCAGGGGGGCCGTCCTGGCTCATCCTCATATCAAGCGGCCCGTCACGCATGAAAGAGAACCCGCGTTCTGCCAGATCAAGCTGCATGGAGGACACGCCCAGATCCAGCACGATCCCGTCCAGATCCTGTGCATAGTCGTCCATTTTGGAAAACACGCCGCGCTGCATGATGATCCGGTCGCCATAGTCACCGGCCCAGGCCTGCGCCATTTCAAACGCGAGCGGATCACGGTCCACGGCCACCACCTGCGCAGCACCTGCGTCCAGCAGTCCACGGGTATAGCCGCCCGCGCCGAAGGTGCCATCCAGCCAACGCCCCGACACAGGGGCCACCGCCGCCAGCAAGGGGCGCAGCAGAACCGGAGTATGGGGGGCGGAAGGGGTATCGTTGGGTCCGCTCATATCGATCAAGCCTCCGGCTTGCCGTCCAGGAAGGCCATCGGATCAAAGTCTTCTGGCAGCTCGTCCAGCCATTCCTCTTCGCGGGCCTTTTCTTCGGTCTCGTAGGTTTCGGGCTTCCAGATCTGGAAGGTATCACCGGCGGCGATAAAGAATGCTTCGTTTTCCAGATCAATTTTGTTGCGCAGCTTCGCTGGCAGCACCAAACGGCCCGTTTCATCGACCGAGGTCGGAAAGGACTGACCGTGGAACAGGCGCTGCAACATCTTACGCTGCATCGATCCACGTGGGAGGGCGTCGATCTTGTCATCGACCTCGTCGATGGCTTGCATGGTATAGCATTCAAGATAGCTGCGGCGGCTGTCGCCATAGACGATTACGAGCTCGGGCGTGCCACCGTTCTGCCAATTCGGATCACCGGCTTCCAACACACGACGAAAAGAGGCTGGGATAGACACCCGCCCCTTCGTATCGACCTTGTGTTGGCTTTCGCCTCTGAACCTGCGGCTCACGTGTGTGTCCCTGCCTGTGACGCTGATGCGCCTTAAACTTTTGCCCCCGACGGTAGATGTAGAAACGGCGGGTTGATCTGCTGCCACTGATCAACCCGCCGCCCGTCCCGCCTTGGCGGGGAAGTCCGACTGCGCGCGCCACCTGGGGGGATGTCTGCTCGCTCGCGCGCCGGATCTCTTGGTCTGATGAAAGCGAGGTGCCTGTATGAACCTGCTAGAGTTTTATTTGGTCGTTGGGGTCGTTTGGTGCCCCGTGTCCCGTTCTCATCCGATGCACTAGGGATGCCATGGGAATTGATGGGCGTCTATAAGTTTTTTGAGAATTACACACTAAATTTGGTTTTACACAGGGTTGTAAAACAACATGTGGGGAGAATATCGGGCGCATTTCCAGCTCATATCGGTAAGTTATGGCGTGCAACCACAATATATTGACGAAAAATGAACGCGCCAAATTTTCCCACAATTTCCCAACATTTTTTGACCACAGAGTTATCCACAGGCCAGGTTCGCCACCTGTTCTGCAATTTATACACCAAATATTTAGCTTTGTTCCGCAAACTGGGGATTCCGCGCCGCAGGCGGCCAATTTCCGCCGAATCATCTTGCCAATCCAGCACAAGAAGCTGAGCGGGCTCCCATGATTTCCCATGGCAATTCCCATACACTCTCAAAGCTCGGATTTATTGGCGCTCGCGTCAGATACACAAACGCCGCACAAAATACATGCGCGGCGTTAAACTCTAAGACAGAGGGAGATGTGGGCCGCTCTAAGCCATCCCGCCTTTAATTAAACCTTCAGCGATACGTGCATAGGCCTGCGCCATCGGACCATCACCCGCCGCGACCGGCGTGCCACTATCGCCCGAGAGGCGCGTGTCCAGATCAATAGGCAGACTCCCCAATAGCGGCACATCCATTTTGACTGCCTCTGCGGCAACACCACCATGGCCAAAAATCTCATGCTGCGACCCGCAATCAGGACAGACAAACAGTGACATATTCTCAATCAAACCCAGCACGGGTGTCTTTAGGGTATTAAACATATCAATCGCCTTGCGCGCATCAATCAAAGCCACATCCTGCGGCGTCGACACCACAATCGCGCCGGACAGCTCGGATTTGGTGCAAAGGGTCAGTTGCACATCCCCTGTCCCCGGCGGCAGATCGACGAGCAACACGTCAAGCTCGCCCCACTCCACCTGCCCAAGCATTTGCTGCAGCGCGCCCATCAACATAGGGCCACGCCAAACGACCGCTTTACCCTCTTCCATCATAAAGCCGATAGACATCAAGGTTACCCCATGGGCATGCAGCGGAATGATCGTCTTGCCGTCCGGCGACGCTGGCCGCTTGTTCACGCCCATCATCCGCGGCTGGCTGGGACCATAGATATCGGCATCGAGCAGACCGACCTTGCGCCCTGCCCGCGCCAACGCCACGGCGAGGTTGGAACTGACGGTGGATTTACCGACACCGCCCTTGCCAGACCCGATGGCCAGAATACGCTGAACACCTGCCGGCTTCATCGGGCCATCCTGCGCCTTCGGATGTCCGCCAATCTTGAGGCTGGGTGCCGCTTGTTTGGGCGCAGGGCCGTGGGCGGTCAAAGCAACCGTGACGGAACTGACGCCATCAATCTCGCGCACGACCGCCTCCGCCGCGTCACGCAAGGGGGCCATCTGCGCCGCGACCTGCGCATTCGGTGCCTCTATAACAAACCGCACCACATCGCCCTCAATAGTTAAAGCGCGAATAAGGTCGTGATCGAGTATCGACTTACCGTCCGGCAACTTCACGCGCGCCAGAGCAGTTTCAACATCGGATTTAGAGAGTGGCATGGCGTTTTCCTTTAGAGACTGCCTTTGACATGGCAGTTTCTGGCTAAATCGCAACCCTGCGTTCAAATCCCGCACAGGACCAAGGCAAAACGAACATTTTCCGCCCAATAATTACGCACTCACCCCATGTTTTCGCTGCATAGCAGCATTGCACGATTAGATAATTGTGCAGGCGCAGCAAATAGGTCAAAAAGACTTCAGGAACGCAGATACTGCGCTCCAAGTTTAAGACCAAACCATCCATCCTCCTCCCGGATGTGTTTGTTTTCGGCGGCGATACCCTCCTCCTCCCTGGTATCGTCGCCATTTTTTTCACATCATCGCAATTCCGGATCCAAGCGTTTGCGCTGTGGTTATTTTTGTTCCCGTTCAGGACGTTACGTCACCTTCCCCTATGCACTTTCTGCATAGCAGCATTGCCGATCTGGCTGTTGTGCAGCTGCAGCATTTTCCTACATAACCAACACAAGACGAATGATAACGAACTCAGACGAAACAAGACGAGGTACTCCGATGGCCTACTTGAACACCACAACCGCACCGACCCTGGCAGACCGTTTTGCCGCGCTGATGTCCACATTTGAGACTCGCCGCAAACAACGCCGGGTATACCGCTCGACCTTCAACGAACTCAGCTCTCTGTCAAACCGCGAGCTGAACGACTTGGGCATGGGCCGCTCGCAAATTCGCGGCATCGCACTGGAAACAGCGCGCAACGCTGCTTAACTGATACCGGATCGGGCACACGCACCCTCCCTGTTGTGTGCCTGTAGAAAGCTTCGGGTCTCCTCCTCCTCCCTGAGACCGGCGGCTTTCACTAACGTCCCCTTCCCCCTTTCCTCCCGATTGGATTGGGGACGTAGATAAAGACGGCGGTGCTTTCCTCCCAAAGCACCGCCGTTCTTGCATTCAAACTTTGATATTTCATTAAGGCGTCAACGCTCCGTTCAAAACGGAACGTCGTCTGACGTGCTCAGGTAGCGCGAAACGACCTTTTTGACGCCCGCCTTGTCAAAGGCGATCTCAAGCTTATCCCCTTCGATTCCAATAACTTTACCATAGCCAAACTTTTGGTGGAAAACCCGTTCCTCCATGGCAAAGCTGCTAACGGCAGACATATCGATTGTCATATTGCGGACCTCGGCGGGTTGGCTGGTCCCACGCCCCTGGCTGCGCGTCTGCAACCTGCGCCATCCCGGCGAGTTATAAACATTCGCCTCGGCCGCCTTTTCGTGCAGATTCGATTTGGGCATCGCGGCACCATACCCGCCGCCATACAAACCAGGCGGTGTCAGCACATCAACGTGCACTTCGGGAAGTTCATCAATAAACCGCGACGGCATGGCGCTTTGCCACTGTCCGAACACGCGCCGATTGGCCGCGAATGAAATCGTGCACAGCTGCTCCGCCCGCGTGATCCCAACATAAGCAAGCCGGCGCTCTTCCTCCAAGCCTTTAAGGCCGGATTCATCCATAGACCGCTGCGACGGGAAAAGCCCATCTTCCCAACCGGGCAGAAAAACAGCCGGAAATTCCAGCCCTTTGGCCGCGTGCAACGTCATGATCGACACCTTTGCGCCACCATCGTCACTTTCATTGTCCATGATCAGGCTGACGTGTTCCAGAAAACCCTGTAGATTCTCGAACTGCTCCAGCGCCTTAACCAGCTCTTTCAGGTTCTCAAGCCGCCCGGGTGCCTCTGGCGTTTTGTCGTTCTGCCAAAAACCGGTATAGCCGCTTTCATCCAATATGATCTGCGCCAGTTCGATATGGCTTACTTCGGGCGGGCCATATTCATTGTGAAACTGCGGCGCGCCCTCGTCGATCACGCTATCATCTTCGACCACAACTTGCAGCCGAGGGCCCCTTGCCAGTTCAGACCACCGTTCAATACCATCAATAAGCAAGCGCAGCTGCGCCGCGCCGCGCCCACCGATGCCCCCATTCGCCAACAGAATGCGTGCTCCTTCAACGAGGTTAACACCATTCTCCCGCGCTGTTTTCTGAATATTCTGCTGCGCCTTGTCGCCCAAACCACGTTTCGGGGTATTAACGATTCTCTCGAACGCGAGATCGTCATCCGGTGATGTCACCACTCGGAAATAAGCCATTGCGTCGCGAATCTCTAACCGCTCATAGAACCGCGGGCCGCCAATCACGCGGTATGGTAGCCCAATGGTCAAAAAACGGTCTTCAAAAGCCCGCATCTGGTGTGAGGCCCGCACGAGAATTGCCATATCATCCAGCGTATAAGGGTCCAGCGCTCTGGTTCCACGTTGCAATGCTTCGATTTCATCACCGATCCAGCGCGCCTCTTCCTCACCATCCCAATGTCCGATCAAACGAACTTTTTCCCCCTCACGGGATTCCGTCCACAACGTCTTGCCCAAACGCCCCTCGTTTCCAGCAATCACGCCTGATGCAGCGGCGAGAATATGCGGTGTTGAACGATAATTCTGCTCAAGCCGGACGACATGCGCCCCGGGAAAATCCTTTTCGAACCGTAGGATGTTACCCACTTCGGCCCCACGCCAGCCATAGATCGACTGGTCGTCATCCCCAACGCAGCAGATATTCTTGTGGTCGGATGCAAGCAGGCGAAGCCACATATACTGGGCGACGTTGGTATCCTGATATTCGTCCACCAATATGAATTTGAACCAGCGCTGGTATTGCCCCAACACATCTTCGTGCTGCTGAAAAATGGTGACCATATGCAATAGCAAATCACCAAAATCACAGGCATTCAGGTCCTTCAATCGTGCCTGATACTGCGCATACAGCTCTGAGCCGCGGTGGTTGTAAGCCCCCGCATCGGCCGCAGAAATCTTGTCAGGTGTCAGAGCCCGGTTTTTCCAACCATCAATCACCCCCGCAAGTAGCCGCGCGGGCCAACGCTTGTCATCAATGCCTTCCGCCTTGATCAACTGCTTGAGCAAGCGCAGCTGGTCATCCGTATCCAGAATGGTAAAATTCGATTTAAGCCCCACCAATTCAGCATGACGACGCAACAGCTTAACGCAGATCGCGTGAAAAGTGCCGAGCCAAGGCATCCCTTCGATACTTTGCCCCAGCATATGTCCGACGCGGTTTTTCATCTCTCGCGCGGCCTTGTTGGTAAAGGTCACGGCAAGAATTTCATTCGGCCTGGCACGTCCGGTATTCATCAGATGCACGATCCGCGCTGTTAACGCCTTGGTCTTGCCCGTCCCCGCACCGGCCAGCATCAAGACGGGGCCGTCCATCTGCTCTACCGCGGCGCGCTGCGCAGGGTTTAACCCGTCTAGATAGGGTTGCGGACGCGCAGCCATAGCGCGCGATGATAAGGAAGCGCCCTCAAAGGCGGCCATTTCGTCGAAATCATTCATGCCGCCAATCTATCGTGCAAAACCGCTAAATAAAAGACGCGTTCGCAAAATGTTCTTGGTGCAATTCTAACAAATTCTTCGCTGAATGCGTTCTATGGCGAAGATGTGATCTGTATCTTACCTGTCCGCTCCTCCTTCTATCGGTTGCCGCGTTTGGACCTCCCCCTTCGTACCAGCCAACATCTTTCCAAAGGGTAAAAAATCCAAGCAAATCAAAAAAACTTCTGCTTGCACGTAACGTCATTCAGACGCAACAATGCCGCAGCGCAGCGTTACAGATCACGCTACATGCTTGAAAACGAAGATTTCTTGCCAGCAGGAAGGCCTATATATGACCGAATTTAAGAAAATTCTAATCGCGAACCGCGGCGAAATCGCCATTCGAATTATGCGTGCGGCCAACGAGATGGGAAAAAAGACGGTCGCGGTGTTCGCCGAGGAAGATAAGCTGGGGCTGCACCGATTTAAAGCGGACGAAGCCTACCGGATCGGAGCCGGATTAGGGCCCGTTGCCGCTTATCTTAGCATTGATGAAATTATTCGTGTCGCAAAAGCCTCTGGGGCGGATGCGATTCATCCCGGCTATGGGCTCTTGTCAGAAAATCCCGATTTTGTAGATGCTTGCGCGCAAAATGGCATTACCTTCATCGGTCCTCGGGCTGAAACGATGCGCGCTTTGGGTGACAAGGCCAGTGCGCGCCGTGTCGCCATGGAAGCCGGTGTGCCGGTCGTGCCCGCGACGGATGTATTGGGCGACGACATGGAGCTCGTGCGAAAACAGGCTGCAGAAGTTGGCTATCCGCTTATGCTCAAGGCATCTTGGGGGGGTGGTGGACGCGGGATGCGCCCCATCGACAACGAAAGCGAGCTTAAAGAAAAAGTTTTAGAAGGGCGGCGCGAGGCCGAAGCTGCCTTTGGAAACGGCGAAGGATATCTGGAAAAGATGATCCTCAAGGCGCGCCACGTCGAAGTGCAGATTCTCGGCGACAGCCACGGCGAAATCTACCATCTATTTGAACGAGATTGTTCGGTTCAGCGCCGCAACCAAAAGGTTGTAGAACGCGCACCCGCCCCCTACCTCAGCGACGAACAACGTGCCGAGATTTGCGAATTGGGCCGAAAAATCTGCGCTCATGTGAACTATGAATGTGCAGGCACCGTCGAATTCCTCATGGATATGGACGACGGTAAGTTCTATTTTATCGAGGTAAATCCGAGGGTTCAGGTTGAACACACCGTGACCGAGGAAGTCACCGGCATCGACATCGTACAAGCGCAGATCCTGATCGCGGAGGGCAAGACCATCGCCGAGGCGACAGGCAAGGCGACCCAGGCGGATGTCCAGCTGAACGGCCATGCCCTACAGACACGGATCACCACCGAAGACCCGCAAAATAATTTTATCCCTGATTATGGTCGCATCACCGCCTTTCGCGAGGCGACCGGTATGGGCATCCGCCTTGATGGCGGCACGGCCTACTCCGGCGGCGTTATCACGCGGTATTACGACAGCCTGTTGGTCAAAGTCACCGCCAAAGCGCAAACGCCTGAGCAGGCGATCGCCCGCATGGACCGCGCCCTACGCGAATTCCGCATCAGGGGCGTGTCTACGAATATTGCATTTGTCGAAAACCTGCTGAAACATCCGACCTTCCTCGACAACAGCTACCACACTAAATTTATCGACCAAACGCCAGAGCTGTTCACGTTTGAAAAGAGACGCGACCGGGCGACAAAAGTGTTGACCTATATCGCCGACATCACGGTGAACGGACACCCCGAGACAAAAGGGTTCGAGCGCCCCGCTGCAGCAGTGCGCGCACCACAACCCCCTGCTGCCCGCGCCGAACCCATGATGGGCACACGCAATTTGCTCGAACAGAAGGGCCCTCAGGCTGTCGCCGACTGGATGGGTCATCAGCGGCAGTTGCTTATCACCGATACCACCATGCGCGACGGCCACCAGTCTTTGCTCGCCACGCGGATGCGCAGCCATGATATGATCAAGGTTGCCCCGGCCTATGCTGCTAATCTTCCACGACTTTTTTCTATGGAATGTTGGGGTGGTGCCACCTTTGACGTGGCCTACCGGTTTTTGCAGGAATGTCCGTGGCAACGCCTGCGCGACCTGCGCGCGGCCTTGCCCAACGTGATGACCCAGATGCTGCTGCGGGGATCGAATGGCGTTGGTTACACCAACTACCCCGACAATGTGGTACAGGAATTTGTCCGCGTTGCCGCGACCGAAGGCGTAGATGTATTTCGCGTTTTTGATAGCCTGAACTGGGTTGAGAATATGCGTGTCGCGATGGACTCGGTGATCGAGAACAACAAGATTTGTGAGGGTACGGTCTGTTATACTGGTGATATTTTCGACCCGGACCGCGCCAAATACGACTTAAAATACTATGTCGCCATGGGCAAAGAACTGAAGGCGGCCGGCGCACATATTTTAGGTCTCAAAGACATGGCCGGTGTGCTTAAACCAAATGCCGCCAGAGCGTTGATTAAAGCGCTGAAATCCGAGGTCGGACTGCCGATACACTTCCATACCCATGACACCGCAGGCACGGCCATCGCGACCATCATGGCGGCGTCAGAAGCGGGTGTCGATGCAGTAGATTGCGCGATGGATGCGCTATCGGGGAACACCTCTCAGGCGACACTCGGGTCGGTTGTCGAGGCGCTGAAGCACACAGATCGCGACACAGGTTTGTCGATGGACGCGGTGCGCGAAATCTCGAACTATTGGGAAGATGTACGCAAGGAATATGCAGCCTTTGAGACAGGCATGCAGGCCCCCTCCTCCGAGGTATATTTGCACGAGATGCCCGGTGGTCAGTTCACCAACCTCAAGGCGCAAGCCGCGTCAATGGGGCTGGACGACAGGTGGCCCGAGGTTGCCAAAACCTATGCCGAAGTGAACCAGATGTTTGGCGATATTGTCAAAGTCACCCCGTCTTCCAAAGTTGTGGGCGATATGGCGTTGATGATGGTATCCCAAGGGTTAACCCGCATGCAGGTCGAAGACCCCAAGGCGGAAATGTCCTTTCCGGACAGTGTGATCGATATGATGCGCGGCAATTTGGGCCAACCCCCCGGCGGGTTCCCAGCCGCGATTGCCGACAAGATTCTAAAGGGCGAAAAACCTAATACAGCACGTCCCGGTGCCCATCTGCCCCCCACGGACCTAGAGGCAACGCGCAAGGAGCTGCGCGACCTGCTAGAAGGGGCTCAGGTCGAAGACGACGACCTGTCGGGGTACCTCATGTATCCGAAGGTTTTTCTGGATTACATGGGGCGTCACCGAACATATGGTCCCGTCCGTGTGCTGCCGACGCGCACCTTCTTCTACGGGATGGAGCCCGGCGAAGAAATCACCGCGGAGATCGACCCGGGCAAGACGCTTGAGATCCGCCTGCAAGCGCTGAGCGAGACCAATGAAGACGGCGACGTCAAAGTCTTTTTCGAGCTGAACGGTCAGCCGCGCGTGGTGCGTGTGCCCAACCGCCTGGTCAAAGCGACGACGGCCCAGCGACCGAAGGCCGAGATCGGCAACGTCAATCACATCGGCGCACCAATGCCAGGGGTTGTGGCCTCTGTCGGGGCGACTGTGGGGCAAAAGGTCAAATCAGGTGACCTGCTGCTCACCATCGAAGCCATGAAGATGGAAACCGGGATTCATGCGGACCGTGATGCAGTGGTCAAAGCGGTGCATGTCACCCCAGGTGGCCAGATCGACGCCAAGGATCTGCTGGTCGAACTAGAATAACCGATTGAGGGGCCAAGCGTGTCTATGCTGTGTCGCTTGGCCCTGATTGTCCGCTATATGCCAAGCCAGATATTCTAAACCAGCGCCGCGGATGGACGCCCCAATGCACTATGAATGGAGATCACCACCTAACGCCCCGACGCAGATTCTAACCCTGCGGCCGCATCAATCCCTGTCGGCCAAGGGCTTTGCCAGTTTTATTCTGACAACCTTTATCCTAATTCTGATCCCTGTACTGTCCCTCTTGGGGACGGTGTTGTTATGGGGATTGCTTCCTTTCATTCTGGCCGCCGTGGCAGGCATTTACTGGGCGCTACAGCGCAACCATAAGGCCAGAAAGATTGAAGAAGTGTTTACACTCGACCACCACACCGCCCATTTATCGCATCACACAGCCGGAGGGGACGTCAAGGAGTGGCAATGTAATCGCCATTGGGCCGTCGTCACTAAATATGAAAAAGACGGCCCCGTACCCCATTATGTGACCCTGCGCGGGATGGGACGTGAGGTCGAAATAGGCGCATTCCTGAGCGAGGAAGAACGGATCACCCTTTACGACGAGCTGAACCGTTCATTGCTCCGTTGAGCGTTAGCTCAGACGCTCTTTAACTTTGGGCCCAACCGCGCCAAAATCCATTTGTCCCGTGTACTTCCCCTTGAGCAAGCCGATCACCTTGCCCATGTCACGGATCGAGGTCGCGCCCACTTCGGCGATCGCGTCATCCACCGCTTTAGTGCTTTCTTCTTCGGTCAGTTGGCGCGGCAAGAACTCTTCGATTACGCCGATCTCTTCGCGCTCGCGGTCGGCTAGGTCAAGCCGGCCACCCTCTTCATAGGCGCGTACCGATTCCATACGTTGTTTCGCCATTTTGCCTAAAATCGCGAGCACTTCTGCGTCGCCAACACCAGTATCGCCTTCATCAGCGCGCGCCGCGATGTCTTTGTCCTTGATCGCCGCGTTGATCAGCCGCAAGGTCGAAAGGCGCTTGGCCGCCTTGTCCTTCATTGCCTGTTTCAGTGCTTCCGAGATGCGAGTCCGCAGTACCATTACCATCGTCCTTTTGACCCTAAGGGGAATTAAGCCGTGCAACATAGACATATTGCGCGGCGCAGGCAATGCCACACAGGCCTGCTAAGCCATTGCTAAATATGCATATTTCATTTTAGACACCCTATTGACCCCGGCAGCACGCCGCCTTAGGTTGCCACCGTTTAACTCCATATACCTGCCGCTGGAGGCCCCCCACATGACCGCGACCACATCACCTCGTCCGACTGCCTGCCTGGCGCTAGCGGACGGATCGCTTTTCTACGGCATGGGCTTTGGCGCAACGGGCGAAACCGTGGCCGAGCTTTGCTTTAATACAGCAATGACCGGCTATCAGGAAATCATGACCGACCCGTCTTATGCGGGGCAAATCGTGACGTTCACCTTCCCCCATATCGGCAACACTGGCACCACCCCCGAAGACGACGAAACCGGCGATCCGGTAGCGGCGGGTATGGTCGTAAAGTGGATGCCTACGGACCCAAGCAGCTGGCGCTCCGTACAGCCGCTGTCCGACTGGTTGGCGTCCCGCGGGCGTATCGCCATCGGTGGCATTGATACACGTCGCCTGACCCGGGCAATCCGTCAGCAAGGCGCGCCCCATGCGGCACTGGCACACAACCCGGACGGCATCTTTGATGTCGAAGCTCTGGTCGCAGCTGCCCGCGCGTTCGCCGGTCTGGAAGGCATGGATCTGGCCAAGGAGGTCAGCTGTAAGCAATCCTACCGCTGGAATGAAATGCGTTGGGCCTGGCCAGAGGGCTATACCGAGCAGGAGAATGCGCCACATAAAGTTGTCGCGATCGACTATGGTGCCAAACGCAACATCCTGCGTTGCCTCGCTTCGGCTGGCTGTGATGTCACGGTCCTGCCCGCATCTGCAACATATGAAGATGTAATGGCTCATAATCCCGATGGCGTTTTCCTGTCGAACGGCCCTGGCGACCCCGCTGCAACCGGCGTTTATGCCGTGCCGATGATCAAGGAAGTTCTTGACAAGACGCAGCTTCCGGTTTTCGGCATCTGCCTTGGTCACCAGATGCTAGCGCTCGCGTTGGGCGGTCAGACGGTCAAAATGAGCCACGGCCACCACGGTGCGAACCACCCCGTCAAGGATATCGATACGGGGAAAGTTGAAATCACCTCGATGAACCACGGGTTCGCCGTTGATGCGCAAAGCTTGCCAAGCGGTATCGTGGAAACGCATCAATCGCTGTTTGACGGATCCAACTGCGGCATTCGGATGGAGGGGCGTCCGGTTTGGTCCGTCCAGCACCACCCCGAAGCCAGCCCCGGCCCGCAAGACAGTTTTTATCTATTCGAACGTTTCGCCACGGCCATGGCGGAACGGGCCAGCTAAGCTGGAAGGGCGCGGGCGCTTCCTTCACCCGCAATTAACGCCCCATTAAGGTAACTCTGCCACGGTCGAATTATTCCGAAAGGAAGGGATTCGACCGATGAGCAACCTTGGGCTAGAGCTGAAATCACCAAAACCCGCGCGTGTACGCGGGCGGTATCGGCCCTTGGGCCGGATATTGGTTGACGCCGGCCTGATCGATCAGGCCGCTTTGGTTCATGCGCTCGAAGCGCAGCAAACCCTTGATGCGCCCCTTGGGGATATACTCGTTGCCCAAGGCCTCGTCTCGCGCAGCGAGGTGACCAAGGCGCTGGTACTCCAACATCAGATCCAGCAGGTTGATCTTGACACCGACCCGCCTAAAGCAACCCTCGCGCGCCATCTAACAGCCGAAGAATGTCTACGGCACAAGATCGTGCCGTGGCGATGCTTGGGTAAAACTCTCTTTTTAGCAACAAGCAGGCCAGATCGGCTGAGCGAGATCGAAGGGGAAGCCTTCGGTGATGTGGACCTTGATATTGTCCCCGTGCTTGCAGAACCCGCCCAGATTGATCGGCGGATCACGGCACTTTATGGACCTGTTTTAGCGATGCGCGCTGCGTCTCGTGTCCCTGCGGATCAAAGCTGCCGTACTTGGCGCATTGCCGGTCCAGGGCGACGTCTTTGGGCCTGCACTGTAGGCGGTGCCGCAGCCCTCCTTTTTATAGCGCTACCGGCATGGACGTTCACCGCATTTGTCGCCTTGGCGTTGTGTTGCAGCGCCATGATCATGACCCTGCGGCTGTCATCTTTCGTTGCACGGTGCTTATGGGGGAACACCCCACATGCGTCGGATCCCGCCCCGCCGCCAGTGCCTGCAAGACGCCCCAAAGTATCCGTTCTTGTGCCCCTTCTGCACGAAGAGGAAATTGCGGGCGCTTTGATTGCGCGGCTTGGTCAACTGACCTACCCCAAGGCATTGCTTCAAGTCGTTTTGGTGTTGGAAGAAGGCGATCAGATGACCCGTGATACGATTGCGCGCACCAGACTGCCTTTTTGGTTCGATGTGATCGAAGTCCCTCAAGCAGGAAAGCTGCGCACCAAACCGCGCGCACTGAACTATGCACTGGATTTTTGCAACGGTAGCATCATCGGCGTATGGGACGCCGAAGATGCGCCCGAAGTCGACCAGCTTGACCGCGTGGTACAACATTTTGAGCACGCCCCACCAAATGTCGCCTGCGTCCAAGGGGTACTGGACTATTACAACGCGCGGACCAATTGGATCTCGCGCTGTTTCGCGCTGGAATATGCTTCTTGGTGGCGCGTTATTCTTCCGGGCGTCGCACATCTGGGGCTGATCATCCCGTTAGGCGGCACGACGCTTTTCTTCCGACGTCCTATCCTGGAAAAGCTATGTGGCTGGGATTCCCATAATGTCACCGAAGACGCCGACCTCGGGGTGCGGCTTGCGCGGCATGGGTACCGAACCGACCTGTTGCCAACGGTCACCTACGAAGAAGCCAACTTTCGCGCATGGCCCTGGATCAAGCAACGGTCGCGCTGGCTGAAAGGCTTCTTGATCACATGGGTCGTACACAGTCGCGCGCCGCTCCAACTGATCCGAGACGTGGGGATCATCCGCTTCCTTGGCGTGCAAACGCTGTTCCTCGCGACATTTTGCCAGTTTATCTTCGCCCCATTTCTCTGGACCTTCTGCCTTCCGCTTTTCGGTGCATCACATCCTGTTGAAACCACCCTTGGGCCTGAAGCATTCTATAGCCTCTTTGGGTTTTTCGTGTTTGCCGAAATTCTTAGTATTGCCATCGCAATGACGGCCGTATCCGGGTCTCAGCACCGGCACCTTATTCCGTGGGCAATAACGTTGCCGTTCTATTTTATTCTAGGGTCATTCGCGGCCTATAAGGCACTTTATGAATTCGTGGTCATGCCGTTCTATTGGGACAAAACCGAACATGGCGTCAGCCACAAATCCGACAATGGGATGCAAACCAGATCGGCTCGCCCCCCTTAACCCTCCTCCTTGCGTTGCGCGGCCTCTTGCTTCAGCCGCGTCATAAACGCGACCGAGATATGCGTCCGCAAGGCTTCGTCCGCACCGTCTTCGTCGCGCTGTTCAATCATCTGCACAATGCGATCATGTTCATCCTGTGCAATTGCGCCGCGTCCGTCCACCGCCAATGATGACGTCGCCATCAGGGCCATGGACCGATGCACCAGATCAAGTTGCTGCACGAGATATCGGTTGTGGGACGCCAGATGAATTTGTTTGTGAAACCGCCTGTTTGCCCGTGCCAACGCGGCCGGGTTGTCGCGCAATGCATCGTCTTCCTCGACCATTTCACGCAGCACACGAACTTCTTCGGTCGTTGCATGACGCGCTGCAAGCCGCGCGGCGAGCCCCTCCAGCTCTCCGCGCACAACGTAAAGCTCGGCCATCTGGTTGTGATCCAGCGATGCAACGATCAAACTGCGGCCGTCCCGCGCCAGCAAAGATTGCGTCTCAAGCCGTTGTAATGCTTCGCGAACCGGCGTTCGGGACACGCCAAACCGTTCGGCCAGTTCGCTTTCTACCAAGCGATCGCCGGGTCGATAGGTGCCCACATCAATCGCGTCCAAGATCATCGAATAGGCGTCAGTGGGTCCGGAGCGTGGCGTCGTCATGGGTTCTCTTTCAAAAGGCTCCGGCACCTTAGCCCCCGCGTCCAATTGCGCAACCCCGTGATCTTGCACAGTACCCTCAGGCGGCGTAGCAAGTCCTTATGAAAAATACCGATTTCTCTCACGTGAACACTTGGGTGTTCGACCTTGATAACACGCTCTATCCGCCGTCGGCGCGCCTGTTTGACCAAATCGAACAGCGCATGACCGACTGGGTAATGACCGCGCTGAACGTAGACCGACGGCGCGCGGATCATCTGCGCAAGCACTACTGGCACACCTATGGCACGACTTTGGCGGGGCTGATGCGCGAACACGACCTTGATCCTGGCCCGTATCTGCATGAGGTACACGAGATTACCTTTGACGCGCTGGTACCTGATCCGCTGCTTGCGGCGCGGATCGCCGCACTGCCGGGGCGTCGGATTATCTATACCAACGGGACAGCCCCCTACGCCGAGAAGGTCATTGCCGCACGGGGATTGTCGGGGTTGTTTGATGCTGTCTATGGCGTTGAGCACGCTCAATATTTACCCAAACCCGAACGCGCCGCCTATGATCTGATATTCGCCACCGATGCGTTGACCCCATCGTCCGCCTTCATGTTCGAAGACGACCCGCGCAACCTGATCGCCCCGCACGAAATGGGGATGGGCACGGTGCACGTCGCAGAAAGAGCAGAGCCCGCGCCGCATATTCACTTTCACACCGATGATCTTTCAGCTTTTCTTGCAAAAATTACGGACTAACTGATGACCATGACATGTGACATTTTGATTTCGGGCGGCGGCATTGCCGGTTTGACAGCGGCGGCAGCCTTCGGCAGCGCAGGGTTCAATGTGGTCTGCGTCGACCCGACGCCCCCAGTGACCGATGGCACGGCGCAGGGGGCCGATATGCGCTCTACTGCGATGTTGCAGCCAGCCCGCCGCGTGCTCGAGGCGGCAGGGATATGGGCGCATCTGTCGGATCATGCAGCACCCTTGCAGGTCATGCGCATTATTGACGCCGGCGGGGATGGCGACGCACCGCTGACCAGTCGCGCATTTGATGCTGCTGATATTTCGGATCAACCCTTTGGCTGGAATTTTCCGAACTGGCTGCTGCGGCGTGCTTTGTTAGAGCGTTTAACCGCCCTACCGAATGTCGATTTTCGCCCCGGAACAGCGACGACGTCATTATTCACGCGCACCACCGGGGCACGCGTAGGGCTCGACGATGGCACTAAGATATCGGCCAAACTGGTGGTTGCCGCTGATGGGCGCGACAGTCCGATGCGAGACGCAGCCGGCATAGAGGTAACCCGCCAAAGCTATGGTCAAAAGGCGCTCGCCTTTGCAGTCACACACCCGACCCCTCATGAAAACGTATCAACCGAAGTGCACCGCAGCGGCGGGCCCTTCACCCTCGTGCCCCTGCCCGACCGCGACGGCCTGCCCTGCTCTGCGGTGGTGTGGATGGATGACGGCGCGGCATCGCTCGCCCGGATGGCGCTAGACGCCGATGCCTTCTCTCTCGCCGCAACAGAGCGCAGCGCACAGGTGCTTGGCCCGCTGACATTAGCATCACAGCGCGCTATCTGGCCGATCATCAGCCAACACGCGGCGCGGCTGTCGGGGGAACGCATTGCCCTGATCGCCGAAGCTGCACACGTCATGCCCCCCATCGGCGCACAGGGGTTGAACATGTCGCTACAAGACATCGCGACGCTGCTGGAGCTGTCCCAAAAATACCGCGACGATCTGGGAAGCCAGCCGATGCTGGACGCCTACCACAAGGCCCGTTTTGGCGATATCCAGCTGCGCCTGCGTGGCATTGATCTGCTGAACCGCGCCAGTCAGGCGAAAACGCCCTTGGCCCGCGACGCTCGTGCCAAAGGGTTGAGCGCGCTTTATGCGCTGCCGCCTGTCCGGCGCATGTTGATGGAGATGGGGCTCGGTATGCGGCAAGAATAACCTGCCACATAGCTTTATTTACAGAACCTTATCAACCACAGCAGCCAAACGCGCGAGCGTCGCATCCACATCGTAAAGCTTGTCCAGTCCGAACAACCCCAGCCGGAACGTCTGAAAATTCTCTGGCTCGTCACACATCAGCGGCACGCCAGCAGCAATCTGCATCCCTTCGGCGGCAAAGGCTTTGCCGTTGTGCACCGACGGATCCGAGGTATAGCTGACAACCACGCCCGGCGCGGCAAACCCCTCCGCCGCGACAGAGACGACGCCCTTGTCGGCCAACATCTTGCGAACAGAATCCCCCAGACGCCACTGCGCCTCCTTCAGCCGGTCGAAACCATAGGATTTGGTTTCCAGCATTGTATCGCGAAACAGGCGCAACGCATCGGTCGGCATGGTGGCATGATAGGCGTGGCCGCCGTCTTCATAGGCCCTCATGATGCTGTGCCACTTGCCCAGATCAATCGCAAAACTGTCAGACTTGGTCTCTCCCATGCGTGCAACAGCGCGGTCCGACATCATGACCCTGTCTCTTATACACATCTCCGAGCCCACGAGACGGACTCCTATCTCGT
>OJBZ01000414.1_pt1 | contig 24696 bp, 29 predicted proteins | sample 1591671 | NCBI WGS metagenome assembly OJBZ01 (sample SAMN05416850, study PRJEB24817) | seawater metagenome | isolation source: Sea water | place: Canada:Atlantic | collected 2013-07
AGATAGGAGTCCGTCTCGTGGGCTCGGAGATGTGTATAAGAGACAGGTATATATGCAAGCCGAACCTGGCGCGCCTTCGTTTATCTCGGTCGGGACCTCCGTTGCCGAAGGCGACACGCTGCTGATCGTTGAAGCGATGAAAACAATGAACCACATTCCAGCGCCACGTTCCGGCACGGTAAAGCGGATTTTGGTCGATGATGGCGCCGCCGTTGAATTTGGCGCGCCCTTGGTGATCCTGGAATAAGGCGAAACCTATGTTCAAAAAAATCCTAGTCGCAAACCGCGGCGAGATCGCGTTGCGCGTGATCCGTGCGGCCCGCGAGATGGGCATCGGGTCTGTCGCGGTCCATTCGACGGCAGACAGCGATGCGATGCATGTGCGCATGGCAGACGAATCTGTCTGCATCGGCCCGCCCTCCTCGCAGCAATCCTATCTGTCGATTCCGTCGATCATCGCCGCCTGCGAAATCACCGGTGCCGAAGCGATCCACCCCGGATACGGTTTCTTGTCCGAAAACGCGGGCTTTGTGCAGATCGTCGAAGACCACGATCTGACCTTTATCGGCCCCACAGCGGAACACATCCGCATTATGGGCGACAAGATCACCGCCAAAGACACCATGAAAGAGCTTGGCGTGCCCTGCGTTCCCGGCTCTGACGGTGGTGTGCCCACACTGGCCGACGCAAAGCGTATCGGCGAGGAAATCGGCTATCCGGTAATCATCAAGGCAACCGCCGGGGGTGGGGGCAAGGGCATGAAAGTGGCGCAATCCGCCGCTGAAATGGAACGTGCCTTCATGACAGCCCGTGCCGAAGGGAAATCGAACTTCGGCAACGACGAAGTCTATATCGAGAAATACCTGACCACGCCGCGTCACATCGAAATTCAGGTGTTCGGCGATGGCAAAGGTCGCGCTGTCCATCTGGGCGAACGCGACTGTTCGCTGCAACGCCGCCACCAGAAGGTCTTCGAAGAAGCCCCCGGCCCGTCGATCACCGCCGAAGAACGTGCGCGTATCGGTAAAGTCTGTGCGGATGCGATGGCCAACATCAACTACATCGGCGCGGGCACGGTCGAATTCCTGTATGAAAACGGCGAGTTCTATTTCATCGAAATGAACACGCGTTTGCAGGTCGAACACCCCGTCACCGAAGCCATCTTTGGGGTCGATCTGGTGCGCGAACAAATTCGCGTCGCTGCTGGTATGGATTTGTCCTTTACCCAAGAAGACCTGAAGATCAACGGCCACGCGATCGAGGTCCGGATCAACGCTGAAAAACTGCCGAACTTCTCGCCCTGCCCGGGCAAGATAACGCAGTATCATGCCCCAGGCGGGCTTGGTGTGCGGATGGATAGTGCGCTGTATGACGGCTATAAAATCCCGCCCTACTACGACAGCCTGATCGGCAAGCTGATCGTTCACGGGCGCGACCGTCCCGAAGCGCTGGCGCGTCTGCGCCGTGCCTTGGGAGAGCTGATCGTGGACGGGGTCGACACGACGATCCCGCTGTTTCACGCGCTGCTTGACGAACAGGACGTGCTGACAGGGGACTATAACATCCACTGGCTAGAGCATTGGCTTGAAACAAATTTGGGCAATGCCTGACCTGACGCCAGAGCTGTTATTGCACGGCTATTCCATGGGGATCTTTCCCATGGCCGAACACCGCGACGACCCGGAAATCTTCTGGGTCGACCCGCGGCGGCGGGGCATCTTCCCGCTGGACGGGTTCCACATCTCGCGGTCCCTTGCGCGCGCGATGCGGCGGACACGCTTTACCATCAACATCGACACCGCATTTAAAGACGTCGTATCCGGCTGCGCCGACCGCGCCGATACATGGATCAACGCCGAGATTTTTGCGCTGTACGCTAAGCTACATGCCCAAGGTCACGCCCATGCGCTTGAGGTCTGGGAAGGCGATGTTTTAGTGGGTGGCGTCTACGGCGTCACGCTGGGGCGCGCGTTTTTTGGCGAAAGCATGTTTTCGCGGCGGGACAACGCATCAAAGATCGCGCTGGCCTGTCTGGTGGACCGGCTGAACCGCGGCGGGTTTACCCTGTTCGACACGCAGTTCCTGACACCGCACCTGGCGTCTCTTGGTGCGCAGGAGATCACCCGCGCCGCCTATCACGCTCGGCTAGAAATGGCCTTGATGAAAAACGCGGACTTTACTGCGCCCCATGCTGCCACGCCTCAGGATGTGGAGCAGCGGATGACCCAGATATCATAGCGCGGATGTTCCAGCGCTGAAAGCGCAGGCGCAGAGGCGATCATCCAGCCGGCAAAAAGCCGGTTCTCCTCGCCAGTCTCGACGATATCAAGCTCGGCATAGGCGTCGCCCGCAGGGTTGCCCTCAGGATAGCGGCATTCGTTCAGGGTCACATTCAGGCTACCCACGCGCGACGTCTCTCCGCGCTGCATCTCTACGTCACGCGACAGGCCCGATACCTTGTCCAGCGCCCGCAAGACGCCGCCTTCAGCGCTGGCGACTTGCTGTGCCTGCACGGGCGCGGCCATCACGGCGAGGATCATAAAAATCTTGCGCATCACAGGGGTTCCTTGAACGTCAAAACGGCACCTTTCAAAGCCACGCATTGGCCGGATGCCCGTAGCTTCGTGCGCCCACGATAGGGCGCACGGGGGGCTTTTATTCGGGCTGCCATGCCTCGTAGTCACCGCGGTCGGCGGGCTTTTCACGGCGTATCGATCCCGCAGGCGCATAGGCCAGCGCGGTGCCGGTCAGGTTCTCTTGGTGGGGCTTTTCCCACGTTTTATGTACCAGCGGGCGATCTTGCGGAGTTTCATCCCACGAATGATGCAGCCAGCCGTGCCAGTCTGCATTCACACGGGTCGCTTCGATCTCGCCGTTAAAGATGACCCAGCGTTTGCTGCTGTCCGCGTTGCGGTAGTACATATTGCCCTCGGCGTCTTCGCCGACCTTGATGCCCTTGCGCCACGTGAACAGCTGTGTGTTCAGCGTCTGGCCGTTCCACCACGTCACGCCGCGCAAAAGAGAGTTGAGAATGCCCATAGTGGTCTCCTGAAGCTTTGATGGATATATGCACCAAGGCCGCGCAAAGGTCTAGCGGGCTTCGGGGCGCATAGCCGCGGTTTTCAGCCTGGTAGGCAGGCGGTGACTTCGATTTCGATGCGGTATTTGTCATCGATCAGCCCACATTCGATCATGGTTGCCGCTGGTGGCGCATCGCCAAAAACCTCTGACAGGATCGGCCAGCAGGGTTCAAACTCGGCGCGATCAGGCAGGTAGTAATTGACGCGGACCACATCGGCCATGGTGCAGCCTGCCTCGCGCAGGGCCCCCTCGATGGTCGCAAGGGCGGCGCGGCATTGGTCGGTCACGGTATCGCCCTGCCCCACGGTGCCCGCCACATGGACAAAGCCCCCCGCCACAACGGCGCGGCAATAGCCGATCTTGGCCTCAAATTCACCGCCCGAAAAAATACGTCTTGTCATGATGCGCCTCTTGTCTGTCATGCCTACGCCTCTGTCAAAGCGCTTGGCCCGCCAGAGGTCAAGCGGCAAAACTGGAACTGCGGCTGGATGTGAAAAAGGCGCGCCATCTCTGGCGCGCCTTGATCGGATAATATGCCGTTGATCTTAGCCTGCGGTTGCGGGCTCTTTCTCGGCATCGGCGTGGATCATCAGCGGTGCCGCATCAGAGTTCACGGCTTCTTCGTTAACGACCACTTCGGTCACGCTGTCCATGCCGGGCAGATCGAACATCGTGTTCAACAAGATGTCTTCGAGGATTGAACGCAGGCCACGTGCACCGGTTTTGCGCTGGATGGCGCGTTTCGCAATTGCCGAAAGCGCATCATCGGTAAAGGTCAGCTGCGTATCCTCGATTTCGAACAGACGCTGGTACTGTTTAACCAATGCGTTTTTCGGTTCGGTCAGAATTGTGACCAGCGCATCCTCGTCCAGATCCTCAAGCGTTGCCAGAACCGGCAAACGGCCAACGAATTCCGGAATCAAGCCGAATTTCAGCAAATCTTCGGGCTCGAGGTCGGTGAAGATCTCGCCGATACCACGGGCATCCTTGTCGCGCACATCAGCGCCAAAGCCCATGGCGGACCCTTTACCGCGCGCTGCGATGATCCGGTCCAGGCCGGCAAAAGCACCACCACAGATGAACAGGATGTTCGTGGTATCCACTTGCAGGAATTCCTGTTGCGGATGCTTGCGCCCACCTTGCGGCGGCACAGAGGCGACGGTACCTTCCATCAGCTTAAGCAAGGCCTGCTGCACACCCTCGCCGCTCACATCACGGGTGATGCTTGGGTTTTCGGACTTGCGCGTAATTTTGTCGACTTCGTCAATGTAGACGATCCCGCGCTGTGCGCGTTCAACGTTATATTCCGACGACTGCAACAGCTTGAGGATGATGTTTTCCACATCTTCGCCGACATAGCCCGCTTCGGTCAGTGTCGTCGCATCTGCCATAGTGAACGGCACATCCAGAATACGTGCAAGCGTTTGCGCCAGTAGCGTTTTACCACAACCGGTCGGGCCGATCAGCAGAATGTTGGATTTCGCCAGCTCAATGTCGCCGCCCTTTTGGGCGTGGTTCAGACGTTTATAGTGGTTGTGCACGGCAACTGACAAAACCCGCTTGGCCATTGCCTGCCCGATCACGTAATCGTCCAGAACATCACAAATGTCCTTGGGCGTCGGCACGCCATCGGTGGCCTTCAGCCCCGAGGCTTTGGTTTCCTCGCGGATGATATCCATGCAAAGTTCGACACATTCGTCACAAATGAAGACAGTCGGACCTGCAATCAGCTTGCGCACCTCATGCTGACTTTTGCCACAAAAGCTGCAATAAAGTGTGTTTTTGCTGTCGCCGCTCGAAGTATTAGCCATTTCAACCCTTTCAGGTCTGTCGTTTGATCGTGCCCGCCATACGGCAGCCATCTATATTTTTTTGCTCGGTGCCAGCTTAGGCCAGCGGTGCGTGGTCCACAATCGTAAAATAACGGGCCACGCACGCCTTATTTACTTGCCTTTTTTGTCGTCAGCTTTTGGCGCGTCAGGATCATCCATCTTGCCACGATTTTCGACGATCTCGTCAATCAGGCCCCAGTCTTTGGCTTCCTCGGGGGACATGAAGTTGTCCCGCTCGAGTGCGGCTTCGACTTTTTCCAACGGCTGGCCGGTGTGTTTGACATAAATCTCGTTCAGGCGCGTTTTCAACTTTTGCGTTTCCTGCGCGTGAATCATGATGTCCGTCGCCTGACCCTGATACCCGCCGGATGGCTGGTGGACCATGACGCGGCTGTTGGGCAACGAGAATCGCATGCCCTTTTCACCCGCTTGCAACAACAGCGACCCCATGGATGCCGCTTGCCCGATGACCAGCGTCGATACCTTCGGTTTGATATACTGCATCGTGTCGTAGATCGACAGACCCGAGGTCACAACACCGCCTGGGCTATTGATATACATAGAGATTTCCTTGGAGGGATTCTCTGCCTCGAGGTGCAAAAGCTGCGCAACGATGAGCGAGGACATACCGTCATGGACAGGCCCGTTCAGGAAAATGATCCGCTCTTTCAGCAGACGCGAGAAGATGTCGTACGCACGTTCGCCCCGGCTGGTCTGTTCAACCACCATAGGGACCAGCGTGTTCATATATGTATCGTGTGGATCGTTCATAAAGCCTGCCTGATATTGCCGTTCGCCGGACCATACCCGCGAAACCTTGGCTTAAGATTAATCGCGGCATCTAAGGGGTTCAAGGGGGGCAGGCCCGATCATCTGGCTGGCCGAGGATTTGGCGGCTTGGTTAAACAGTGCGCACCGCCCGAATCATCTTTACAAAACTAGTTTTATAGTTTTATCCTAGCCCCATGACAGCACATCAAAAAACCGCCCGCGCGCTCGCCGCCCTTGGCCACGACACCCGCCTCGAGATCTTTCGCCTTCTTGTGCGCGCCGGAGACGATGCGCTGACCGTTGGTGAAATCGGGACGCATCTGAACGCCGCCCCTTCCACTCTTGCCCATCATCTAGGTGCGCTTGTCGATGCCGGTTTGATCATTCAGCGGCGCGACGGGCGGCGCATCGTTAACCGCGTGGACTTTGACGCCATGCGCGCAACGCTTTCGTTTCTAACCTCGGAATGCTGCACCGGCGTTTCGCTCAATAAGGATGCCGCCGCATGACCGACCTTTCCCACCCCTCCCGCAGTGTCGTGCGCGACGCGGTACATCACATCTGGACCCGTGAACGTGTATGGCTGGCCTTCGCCGGCCTGCTGGCGGTGGTCTTTGTGGTCGACGCACCGCTGGGGACCAGCAGCGTGCAGTTCACAATCCGCAATCTGATCGATGTTGCGCCGTTCTTGCTCTTGTCTATCGGCGTCGCGGCCTACGCCAGTGCGACGGGGGCCGACGGGTTGATTGCGCGCGCCTTCACCGGATCGCCCGCCGTGATGATCGCCGTCGCAGCCGTGGCGGGCGGGCTGTCGCCGTTCTGTTCTTGCGGGGTGATCCCGTTGATCGCGGCGCTTCTTACCATGGGGGTTCCCCTCTCCGCTGTCATGGCCTTTTGGCTGGCATCGCCCGTGATGGACCCGTCGATGTTCATGCTCACCACCGGCGTTATGGGGGCAGAGTTTGCCATCGCCAAAACCCTCGCCGCTGTGGTGCTCGGCATCTTCGGAGGGACGATCGTGCACGCCTTGTCGCGCGCTGGCGCGTTGGCAGACCCGTTGCGCGACGGTGTCGGCAATGGCGGCTGCGGTGCGTCAAAGGTGCGCACGCCCCAGCCGGTCGTCTGGGCCTTTTGGCACGACGACACGCGGGTGGCAAAATTCCTGCGCGAAGCCGTCAAGACCACGTTGTTCCTGACCAAATGGCTGGCGCTGGCGTTCTTGCTCGAGAGCCTCATGCTGGCGTGGATTCCCGCAGAGCTGGTGACGCGTGCCCTTGGCGGCACCGGCATCGTTCCAATCGGGATCGCGACATTGGTCGGGGTACCGGCCTATCTGAACGGCTATGCGGCGCTGCCATTGGTCGGCGGGCTGCTTGGTCAGGGCATGGCCCCCGGTGCGGGGCTCGCGTTTCTGGTCGCAGGCGGGGTCACGTCCCTGCCCGCGGCCATCGCTGTTTGGGCGCTGGTCAAACGCCCTGTCTTTGCACTGTATATCGGGATCGCGTTGACAGGGTCGTTTGTGTCGGGGCTGCTGTTTCAGCTTTGGGTATCACTGTGACACCCAAAGCTCGTTTTAATTTGCCAGACAGGCCGTGAAGGCCCCCGACAGGTCGCGTAGCAGGGATGGATACATCTCGACGCCCGGTGCCAGCTGCGCGCCGATCGGGTCAAGCGAGGCAGACTTTAGCGGTGCGCCGTCTTGCAGGGCCTCAATCAGGCCGGCGTTGAACTGCGGTTCTGTGAACACGCAAGCCGCTTGGGTATCTTTCACCACATCGCGCACCTCGGCCAATCGTGCAGCACTGGGGGCTGCCCCATCGCTCAGGGAGATCGACGCGCTTGCCTCTACGCCAAAGCGGGCTTCGAAGTAGTGATAGGCATCGTGGAAAACGATGAACTTCTGCCCCGCAAGCGGTGCTAACTCTGCCTGTAGATCTGATTGCAAATCCGTCAGACGGGCCTGCGCCTTTTCGGCATTTCCGCTATAGAGCGTAGCATTTTCAGGGTCTTGCTGCGACAGCATGGCCGCGATCTGATCCAGCCAGACGATCGCATTCTGCGGGTCGAGCCACATATGCGGGTCCAATGCGCCCGCCGCGTGATCGTGCCCTTCGTGCGCGTCAGTGGCTTCATGATCGGCATGGTCTTTTTCGTCGCCATGGTCATCGCCGCTATGGTCGTGCTCTTCGTGATCCTCATGGTCATCATGGTCGTCGTGGCCGTCATGATCCTCATGCCCCGCTTCATCGCCGTGGTCATGCGCCTCGAACGCAACACCGCTGCGGTTGGTCAATAGGCGGATGCCGTCCGCATCCTGCAGGGTCAGGCGCTGTGCATCCTGTGCCAGACTATCCAAAGGCCCCTCCAGCCAAGCGGTCAGCGATGGCCCGACCCAGACCACCAGATCAGCCTGCGTCAAATTGCGGGCTTCTGTGGGGCGCATGGCATAGCTGTGGGGCGACGCGCCGGGCGGGATGATCAGATCGGGGCTGCCTGCCCCCTGCATCACCATAGACACCAACGAATGCACCGGCGCGATGTCGGTGGCGACGCGGGGTACCTCTGCCTGGGCCAGACCGGCAGAAAAAAGGAGGGTGGTGCAAAGCAGACGGCGCATAAGGGGGCTCCCATAAAGTGTTATACTATAACCTTGATAGATCACACGTTATAACATATCAATACCGAACCCTGCTACGGAGCCAAATATGTCGACCCTTGGATTTGAAACACATGATCACGGTGCCTGTGTCGACGACGCGATGGCCGCCGCAGAGGCACGTTGCGCGGCCTCGGACCTAAGACTGACCCCGGTGCGCCGCCGGGTGTTAGAACTGTTGCTGGCCGAACACCGCGCCCTTGGGGCCTATGACATTCTGGGGCATCTGTCCGCCGAAGGGCTTGGCGCGCAGCCCCCTGTCGCCTATCGCGCATTGGATTTTTTGGTAAAGGCCGGACTTGCGCACCGGATCGAGGCGCTGAATGCCTATACCGCCTGTAGCCATGTCGGATTGGACCACACGCCGGCCTTTTTGATCTGCCGCAGCTGCCAATCGGTCGCCGAAAGCGAGACAGCGTTGACGCAGGGGCGTTTAGGCGACGCGGCCCGCGCGGCGGGGTTCCAGATTGAACGCACGGTGATCGAGGCCCAAGGCCTTTGCCCCGCGTGCCAGAACGAGGCCACCGCATGAGCTTGATCGCCACCCATAACCTGACCCTGCGCATTGGCGGTCAAACGGTGCTGCGCGACGTCGACATTGCCGTAAATGCCGGAGAGATCGTCACCATCGTCGGCCCCAACGGATCGGGCAAGTCCAGCCTGCTGCGCGCTCTGATTGGCGCGCTGAAACCTGCCGCGGGCACAATCACCCGTGCGCCGGATTTGCGCATCGGCTATGTGCCGCAAAAGCTGCAAATCGATGCGACGCTGCCGCTGACGGTGCGCGGGTTTCTGAACCTGCCCCGTCGTCAGCCGCGTGATACCGTCGCCCAAGCCTTGCTGCAGGCGGGGGTAACGGACCTTGCGAAAAAGCAGATGATCGATTTGTCGGGCGGACAGTTCCAACGCGTCCTGTTGGCCCGTGCGCTGCTGAACAAGCCCCATATCCTGATCTTGGACGAAGCGACCCAAGGGCTGGATCAACCCGGTTCTGCCGCGTTTTACCGCCAGATCGAAGAGGTGCGCCGCGATATGGGCTGCGCCGTACTGATGGTCAGCCACGATTTGCATGTGGTGATGGCGGCCTCGGATCGGGTGTTGTGCCTGAACGGTCACGTCTGCTGCGAAGGCACGCCCGAAATCGTCGCCGACGCGCCGGAATACCGCGCATTGTTCGGCACTGGCACCCAAGGGGCGCTTGCGCTGTACCGGCACGAACATTCGCATTCGCATGATCACACCCACGACCATACACATGATGCGGGCTGCAACCATGCGCACGGGGACCAAGATGTTAGATGACTTTTTGATACGCGCCGGGCTTGCCGGTATTGGCGTGGCATTCGCAGCCGCCCCTTTGGGGTGCTTTGTGGTCTGGCGGCGGATGGCTTATTTCGGCGATGCGACATCGCATGCGGCCTTGCTGGGTGTCGCGCTGGCCTTGGCATTTGAACTACCGGTCTTTGCCGGGGTGTTGTTGGTCGCCCTGTCGATGGCGCTGATTGTGACGGCGCTGAACGGGCGCAGCCTGGGCACGGATACGCTGCTGGGAGTGCTGGCCCACGGGGCATTGGCCATCGGCCTTGTCGCGGTGTCGCTGCTGCCGAACCAGCGTGTCGACCTCAGCGCCTATCTGTTCGGAGAGATTCTGGCCGTCACCAAAAGCGATCTTGCGATCATCTGGAGCGGCGCCTTGCTGTCGATCGCCCTGTTGGTCTGGCGCTGGCAAGCATTGTTATCGGCGACGCTGAACCCTGATCTGGCAACGGCGAGCGGCGTTAACCCGCGGCGTGAACAGCTGATATTGACGCTGGCGCTTGCGGTGACAGTTGCGGTCGCGATCAAGGTCGTCGGGGCGCTGCTGATCGCGGCGATGCTGATCATTCCCGCCGCCGCGGCACGCCCCTTTGCCCGAACGCCCGAGGTCATGGCCGCGACCGCCTGCGTCATCGGGGTGATCGCCGCCTTGGGCGGGCTGGCCGCGTCCTTTGCATTTGATACGCCCACCGGCCCGAGCATTGTCAGCGTTGCGGCGCTGCTGTTCGTGCTATCCTCCGGCGTGGCCCCCCTGCTGAAGCGCTAGGTTTTCTACGCGGAACACCCACCAAGGGCCGCAGCATCGCGCTGCGGCCCTTGGTGGGTGTGCATGAACGCTAACGGAGCGTGCCGATCACGCGGCCACGGGCAAAGGCGAACGTCCGGTACTGACCAGGCTATGCGGAAAGAAGACCGAGAATCTCGTGCCCTTCCCTACAGTGCTGGACACAGAGATATCGCCACCATGTGCGAGTGCCAGCTTTTTGCAGATCGCAAGCCCCAGCCCCGTGCCACCTTCCGACCGGTTGTCAGCGTTTTCGATCTGGGTAAACGCCTCGAAGATGGATTCCAGATCTTTTTGCGCCATCCCGATGCCGTTGTCTTCGACCTCGAAGCGGAAGCCACCGCCGTCGACTTCAGCGCGCAGGTATATGTCTTTGGCCTTGGAGAACTTGAGAGCGTTGCCCACCAGATTAATCAGGATCTGCAGGCAGCGCCCACGGTCGGCGATCACGTCAAGGCTGCCGTCGGGCACATGCAGTGCCACGTCCTTGCCCTGCGCCAAACCTTGAAACTGGTCCTCGACCTGCGCCAGCAAAGCCTGCGTTGGAAAGGTGCTTTTCGCCAGCTTGATGTCGTTCAACTCGATGCTGGTATAGTCAAGGATGTCGTTAATGATGGTCAGCAGGTGGTTGCCCGCAAACTTGACACGCTGACCGTAAAGCTCTGCCTGATCGCCAATGATGTTATAGTGTTTCTCGGTAATCGGCTCGGACGGAGGCAGCTTAGCCGTTGTGCTGGATTTGAGCTTGGTCAGGAAGCTCGCGTAGCCAATCACGATGGTCAGCGGGGTGCGCAGCTCGTGGCTGAGCACGCTCATGAATTCGGATTTGGCGCGGCTCGCCGCTTCGGCAGCATCACGGGCCTCGCGTAGCTCTTCGATGCTTTCCCTGCGGGTGCGGATTTCGATGAAATAGGTGAACAACCCGCCAAGTGTGATCATCGTCGCAGTCCCCGCGATGAGCAACGCCAGCAGCTTATATTCCTCGGGATTGGCGTAACCAGGTTTCAGCCCGATGCTATTCACGCTGAACGCCGCCATACCGGTAAAGTGCAAACCAACGATGGACAGTGTCAGCACGCTTGTCATATGCAGCCCGCTGTGGCGCGAAACACGGCTGCCTAGATACAACGCGAAGGTCGAAAAAACGATTGCCAGTAGGATAGAGGCGATCAGATAACTGCGGTCCCAATCTACCAACCCTTCGACACGGTATGCCACCATGCCGGTGTAGTGCATTGCAGATACCGCCATACCAAAGACCGCGCCGCCGATTATGGTGGTTACGACTGACCGGAACATGCCCGCGATAATGATGCCAACTGTACAGCCTGCAATCGCTATCAGCAGAGATATAAAGGTCAGTTGTAGATTGAATGTCACCGGCGCCGCTGGCTGGTAGGCAAGGATCGCGATGAAGTGCGTGCACCAGATAGCGACCCCAGCAGTCAGCGCCGTCAGCATATACCAGATCAACGCCTGACTGCGCGGACGCCCCAAAGCATGCTGATACAGGCGTGAAACAACCCAAGACCCAAACGCACACAGCAAGAGCGCCAAAAGAACCAGACTGAAGTCGTGGTCATGGTGAATGGTGTGGGCAACTTTAATCATATCGGCGCACTCTAACTGCTAATTTCAGGGGCGTTGATCGCCTCGGAAAGCGGCAGTTTTGAGGCATGTTTACGTTATACTAGTGATAGCCAGATAAATACGTGCGTTCTTTAGTTATGAGAAACAATAGGTTGTGGCCATGTTAAAAGCGTCACACGCCTTTGTTCAATGGCGCTGTGTTAACCTTAACGACGCTTACAACCACCGGCACCCAAAGAGCGCCAGACGCCTTAGCGCAGTTTGCGCAGATAGGCCCAGGACACATGCCCGCGCACACGACGCGCCTGATCAAGCGAGACTTCGCACCAGCGCGTGCCGCCGGTCTGCTGGCATTCGTGCACCTGCAAAACGGTGCCGTTCGGCAGTCCCAATAAGACGATAAACCCCGTCCCCGGCCCTGCCCGCATCTTGAGCATGTCATCCCCGTCCACGCCGCTCACTTCAAAGCGGCCCAGCGATCCTGCGGTTGCGGGGGTTGCGGATACTGTGGTGCCGATCACCAATGCCGATATTGCGGCGGTCACTGCTTTGCGCATTTTTCTTGCCCTTGTTCTGATAGCCTCGGGTCCGGTGGTAGCCTGTGGGGGCCACAAAATAAACCGTGATATCGCGCGCGGGGTCATGATCCGCCGATGCGCAGGGGCGCGGGCGTCAGATGTTGGGGACGATGAAATCGGGCGACAGACCGGCCTGCGCAATGGCATCCGTCACATCCAGCCCCGTGAGCGCGCCATAGCCCGTGACCAGCGCCGTGGCAAAGCCCGCCTGCGCACCGCCCAGAATATCGGTATGCAGCGTATCGCCGACCATCAGCACACGCGCGGGTGGGATTGCGCGGTTGAACCGGTCAAGCGCGATATCAAAGACCTGCCCGAACGGCTTGCCCAGAAACACCGGCGTGACGCCCGTGCGATCGGCCAGCCGGTGCGCAAACCAGCCCGGTTCCCGCGAAAGGCCCGTTTCGCGCGGTGCCACCAGATCGGGGTTGCCCACCAGCACCGGACGGGGCGCGCGTTTTAGCGACGCCTCCAGCAATGTCTGCCGCCGGTCGGTCCAGCCGTCTGCGCCCACCAGCAAGAACCCGTCCTGCGCATCGTAGCTTTCGGCGCGGTCGTCGAGCACAGTCGTGTTGAGCGTCGTCAATTCCCCCAGATCGACGGCGGGGTTGATCATCACGCCCCATCGGCACGGCGGCAGCCCGGCTATATGCGCGGTCAGCGCCTCGCGGCTGGTGGTGACCTCGGAGGTGGTGAAATCAAACCCCAGACGGGCATAGCGGGCCATCATATGCGCCTTGGGATAGGCGGCGGAGTTTGACACCACGCCAACCGCCTTGCCCGCCGCGCGCAGCGCCGCGATGGTATCGGTCGCACCGGGGATCGCGGTTTCGCCGACGTTCAGCACGCCGTAGGCGTCAAACAGGATCAGATCGAACCGCGCCGCGATGTCGGTGAACACGCCGGTCTCCGCCAGACCGCCCGCCGCAGTGCGCGGCAGACGGTCGGCAATTTGCAGGTACCGTGCAAAGGCGGTCTGCGGGTCAACGCCGTAATCTTGGGTCACAGGATACGGCGCCGCAGATAGGCAGAGATGACTTCCCCCACCACCACCAGCGCGATGATCGCCAGCAGGATGGTCGCCACCTCGGGCCAATTGAAGGTGTCGATCGCGCCTTGCAGAATGATCCCGATGCCGCCCGCACCCACCAGACCCAGCACGGTGGATTCGCGCAGGTTGATATCCCACCGCAAGATCGCCACCGCCCAGAAGGTCGGCATGACCTGCGGCACGATCGCATAGACGATAACCTTAAAGCGCGACGCGCCCGTGGCCTCGAGCGCTTCGACAGGGCGTGTGTCAATTTCCTCAATCGCCTCGCCCAGAAGTTTACCGATGAACCCGATAGAGCGGAACATGATCGCCACGATACCGGCCACGACACCCGGCCCGAAGATCGCCACAAACAGCAGCGCCCAGATGATCGTGTTCACCGACCTCGAGGTCACAAGGATCAACCGCCCCAGCCACAGGGTCACGCGGTTCGGCGTGGTATTCTGCGCCGAGATATAAGCGACCGGCAGCGACAGCAGCACCGCAAAGGTGGTGGCGAATGTCGCGATGTTTACCGTATCCCACAGCACCTTGAGGATGGTTTCCAAGTTGGTGGGGTCCGGCGGATACATGCGGCTGAACAGATCGCCGATCTGTTCAGGTGCGCCCCAGACCCAAGGCCAGATCACTTCAATCGACGTGAGCGCCCAGGCGATCGCCAACCCGCAACCCAGAAAGATGGCATAGCGCATCATGCGTTGTTTGAGCGTAAAGCGGGACCAGTCGTCGCGTCCGAATTGCGTAGAAAGTGAGGTCATTGGATACGCTTTCGGATAACGCCGCTGACGGCCTCGGAAAAGAGGATCACGCCCACGATGACGATGGTGATGGCAAGGGCGAAGTCATAGTCATAGCGCCCAAAGGCATTGGCGAGCGTCGCACCGATGCCCCCTGCCCCCACGATCCCCACCACGGCAGAGGCCCGCAAGTTGGAATCAAGCTGGTAGATCGTCAGACCGATCTGGCGCGGCATGATCTGCGGAAAGATCGCGTAGGACAGCGTCGAGAAATATGGCGCACCGGCGGCGCGCATGGCCTCGACCTGACCAAAGTCGATCTCTTCGATCCGCTCTGCCAGCATCTTGGCGACGAAACCAATGGAATAGACGGTCAGGGTCAGCACGCCCGCAAAGGGTCCGAACCCAACCGCTTTGACGAAGAGGATCGCCACGATCACCGGATGGAAGCTGCGTGCAATGATGATGATCGCACGACCCAGATAGAACACCGGCTTGGGGGCGACATTGCCTGCGGACATAAAGGCGATGGGGATCGACAAGAACACGCCAAGCGCCGTCGCAAGCACCGCGATCTTGAGGCTTTCGAGAAACCCGTCGATCAGCAGACCGCTGCGTTCAAAGCTGGGCGGAAAGGCCCCGCCGAAAATCTTGCCCGCGCGGCCGATACCTTCGGCGACGCGGTTCCAGTCGATGGGCATGGTCAGCCCGACCCAGCCGAAATAGGCGATGGCCCCCAGATACACGGCCCAGCGGAGCGCCGGATTGGCGATGAAGGGTGGCTTGACCCAAGTGTCGCGCGGCGCGGTCATGATGCGGCTGCCTTGTCATCCGGCCCGCCGCTGCGGTCGGCATGGGGGCTGCCCGCATAGATCGCCTCCATCGCGGAGGGGTCCAGCATGTCTGGCTTGTCGTCAAAGATGATCCGGCCATAGCGCATGCCGACAATGCGGTCGGTGTATTCCTTGGCCTCGTTTACATTGTGGATGTTGATCAGCACCGGCAGCTTGAGCTCGCGCGACAGGTCGCGCAGCAGGCCCATGATCTGTTCTGATGTCTTGGGGTCAAGCGATGCGGTAGGCTCGTCCGCCAGCAGGATATCGGGCTCCTGCATCAGGGCGCGGACCACGCCGACACGCTGGCGTTCACCGCCCGACAGCTGGTCGGCGCGGGTGTCGGCGTAATGGGCGATGCCCACCCGCTCCATCAGTTCATAAGCGCGGCGTATGTCTTGCTTGGGATAGCGCCGCGTGATGGCGGACCATGTTGAAATATACCCCAGACGGCCCGACTGGACGTTCTCCATCACGGTGAGGCGATCGACGAGGTTGAAGCCTTGGAACACCATCCCGATCTTGCGCCGTGCGGCCCGCAGGTTCTTGCCACGCAGGCGGGTCAGGTCGGTGCCGTTCAGCTCGACCGTGCCTGATGTCGGCTCAACCAGCCGGTTGATGCAACGCAGCAACGTGCTTTTACCTGCACCAGAAGACCCGATGATCGACACAACGCTTTCACCCTCGATGGTGAGGTCAAGATTCTTGAGGACCGGATCGCCAGAGCCGTAGCGTTTGACGAGGTCAGTAATTTTCAACATGTAAAATACCTTATGCGCGAGGCCGACCCACTGGGATCGGCCTCGACGGAAAAATCATTCAGCAGCAAGGCCTTGTGGGGTATATTCAACACCATTGGCAGACTGGATCTGACGGATGACGGCCCACTGGTCTTTGTAGGTGATCGGAACGAATTTGCTCACGCCCGAAAATTCTTCGCCCAATGCGGTGCCGGTAAAGTCGTAGCTAAAGAAGGCTTCCTTGATCTTGTCCTTCAGCTCTGGCGTCAGGTCGTGGGCCACGCCGTAAGATGTCGTGGGAAACGGATCGCTTTCCCAGACAATGCGCACCTCGGCAGGGTCATACAGACCGCGTTCCGCCATGCGGTCCACCACTTCGGACGCAACCGGTGCCGCGTCGTAGTCGCCCGCGACCACACCCAACATGGATTGGTCGTGGCTGCCAGAGTAGGTCACCTCGTAATCCTGATCCGGCACGACGCCCAGATCAGGGAACAACGCGCGCGGTGCCTGATTGCCGGAGTTCGACGTGGGCGATGTATGCGCGACGCGTTTGCCAGCAAGATCGGGCATCTCTTTGATGTCGCTGTCGGCTTGGGTGTAGACCTGCAGCTTGTAGCCGAACTGCCCGTCTTCGGAGCCCATGATCGCGAAGGGTTCAACGCCCGCAAGGTTCACAGCAAAGGGTGTGGGTCCGGTCGAGAAGCCCGCGATATGCAAACGGCCAGAACGCATGGCTTCGACTTCGGCAGAGTTGGACTGGACGGCAAAGAACTGGACTTTCTTGCCGGTCACCTCGGACAGGTGGTCGATGAAGGGCGTCCAGATGTCTTCGTAAATGGCGGGATCTTCGACGGGCGTATAGGCAAAGACCAGAGTCGACGGATCCTTGAGCATGCTCTCGTCTGTGGGCGCGTCGGCGACCAGATCGCCATTGGCATCACAGAACATCGTATCCAGCGCACCGCGCTCTGCGCATTCTTCGGCCAGCGTGGCAGTACCGGTCATGGCAAAGGCCGCCAAAAGGCCCGCCGTTATAAAGCTACGTTTCATGTGTTTCTCCTCCCCGAGAATACCCGCGCAGAGGGTACTGCGCGATTAATTAATCGATACGAGCATTGAAGCTTTCGATTCGCAACATTTTCCGACTAGATATTTGGGAAGTGCCAAATTCAAACGGCATATCCGGATGGAGGGGAACCGCAGAATGGATACCGGAACCGAACGCCGCACGCTGCGCAAGTCAGAACGCCACGCGCAGATTTTGCTGGAACTGCGCCTTGCCCCGCATGTGCGGGTGTCGGACCTTGCGGCCAGCTTTGATGTGACCACAGAAACCGTCCGCCGCGATATTGCTGAGCTAAGCGCGCAGGGGCTTTTGCAGAAATCCTACGGCGGGGCCTCCCCTCGCGCACCGGGGGCGCAAAGCGTGCTGGACCAACGTCAGCGCGAGCATGTGGATGAACGTCGGCAGATGGCGCAGCTTGCCCTAACGCGGGTGACCGACGGGCAAACCCTGATGATCGACGCCGGTGCAACGATGATGGAATTTGCCCGCGCCTTGGCCATGTCGGGCAAAGCAGTAACTGTGCTCACAAACAGCCTGCAGGTCGCTATGATCCTTGGGTCATCGGACGCGGTGCGCGTGATCATGACGCCGGGCGACTATCTAAACGCCGAGGCCGCGTTGACGGGGACCGCAACATGCGACTTTCTACGGATGTTTAATGTCGACGCTTGTTTTCTAGGCGCGTCGGCCCTGGATGAAACCGGCGTCACCGAAGCGATTGCGGGCTTTGCAGAGGTAAAACGCACCATGCTTGCGCAAAGCCGGACCGGGCATTTTCTGATTGATGGCAGCAAGTTTGGCAAACGTCATCTGACGCAGGTCATTGCCCTTGACGAGATGGGCTGCCTGATCACCGATATCGCCCCGACCGGAGCGCTTGACGCCGCTTTGGACTGTCATCGCACGCCTACCATCCTTCCGAACCAAGGCTGAGAGAGCGCCGTACGCAAAAGTCTAAAAAATGCCGCGATTGCGCCTGCATTTTGTCCGCAGCAGTACCGATGATGCGGGACGTTTACGAGGATCAAGCCAAGCCGCGAAGACATCGACACAAAGTCGGGCACCGCGCAGCTTGGACGAATGAGGGTGGTGATTTGCTTAACAAATTTACGGGGTATCTTGCCTCTAAGGTCTTTATCGTCCTGACGATTATCCTGCTCGTTAGCGTCGGCAGCATCGCCTATTCTATCGTTAAGCTCGACCGCGACAATCATCTGGCGGCCCTGCGTCTCGATGTCGAACAGGAGCTAAATTCCGTCACCGATCAAATCCAGCTGCGCTTCTTCGAGGCGGTTCTCGTCGCCAAGAACATCGAGAATTCGCTTGCGATTGACGGCGAGATTGACGAACGCCAGATCGCCCGTACCGTGCGCGATCTTCAACGCCATAACCCCGATGTAATTGCCGTAGCTTTAGCCCCTAACCTATCAATTACACACAGTTTTCCACAAACGGACAACCGCGTGACTATCGGAATGAATTATTCGCAGCTGCACGCACAAATGCCCAGTGTGGCGCAAGCATACCGCACCCGCGCGCCCGTGATCGATGACCGCGTCGACCTTGTCCAAGGGGGCACAGGCTATATCATGCATTATCCGGTTTTCCTGCCCAATGCCGAGCTGTCGACCGATCAATTCTGGGGCGTGATCTCTGTTGTGATGGATCAAAAAGGCCTGCTGCAAACCCCGCAGCGTGATTTCTCTGACCCCGCCCAATACAGTTTTGAACTCTATCCGCTTAAAGCCTCCGGCTTGGTAGAGGCCCTGCCCGATCACCGGCTGACCAAGCTGAAGGACAAGCCGGTGGTCACCACGTTTAATGTCCTTGGTGTCACTTGGGAGGCCGCCGTCCGCCCCGCCGGAGGCTGGCCCGCCTATTCACCCCAAAGCCGGAATCTGGTGGGTTTTGCCCTCATTGCCGCCATATTTCTACTGGGTGTCCTGCTCGCCTTTCGCCGCATGGCGCTGGAGCAAGCCAACGCCCATGCGCTGTTGTCCGAAGCCGTGGGCGCGATCAATGAAGGGTTCATCGCATTTGATGCCAAGGAACGGGTGATGGTGGTGAACCAGAAATACCGCGACTACCACCCTCAGATTGCTGATCTGATCGTCCCCGGTGCCACGATGAAAGAGCTCGTCATGCATTGGGTCGACCGGTCTGATCACTTTGAAGACACCGCCAGAAAACAGGCTTGGATCCGCGACCGCCTGCAGAGTTTTCGTAATCCGGGCAGCGCCTTTTTGCAAGACACCGGTGATGACTGCTGGCTTAAAGTGACCGAGGCCAAGACGCCCCATGGCTATACCGTTGGCATCTGGACGGACGTAACGGCCGAAAAGCGCGCTCAGGAAGCAGCCGAAGCAGCCGACCGTGAAAAAACCGAATTCCTCAACAACGTGTCACACGAGCTGCGCACGCCGCTGACGGTCATTTTTGGCCGCGCCTCTTTCATGCGCCACAGCGATAAAATGCCCCAATCTCAGCGTCTTATGGATGCGCTCGAGGCCGATGGCACGGGCTGCCCTGTGGCCGCCGGCGCCGCACGCGACTACCAGCGCTTTATGACCGATCAAGGCGCTGGCATCGCCGAGTCCGCGCAGCATATGATCCGTCTGGTCGAAGATTTGCTGGATTGGACCAAAGTCTCTCGCGGTCAGCTTGAACTGGATATGGCCCCGATCCAGCTTGATGAAATCGCCCGTTCCGTGACCCAAGAACTGCAGCCCGCTGCAGAGGCCAAGGGGCTGACGTTAACCTACATTGGTGACGGCCCCGTTGCGACAATCGCCGATAAGGTTCGGGTCAAACAGATCTTGTATAACCTGATCACCAACGCCATCAAATTCACCAATGAGGGCAAGGTCAACTTGTCGATGCTCCATTCAAACGACAAGATTGTGTTCAGCGTCAGCGATACCGGTAACGGCATTTCCAAGGCCGATGCACGGCGCGTCTTTCAGCGGTTCCAGCAAGTTGACGGGTCGATGACGCGGCAGAATGGCGGATTGGGGCTGGGTTTGGCGATCTCTGAACAATTGGCCACGCTTCACGGCGGATCGCTGTCGATGGATAGCGAACTTGGCGTCGGCAGCACCTTTAGCCTGACCCTGCCGCGGGATACTGTCAGCACTCTATAAAAGCGCGCTTGACGGTCAGCTGGCCCAGATAGATCAAACTCTAAAGATAAAAATTTGGTCTTGTGAAGGATTTCGGGTATACCAGACAGATTAACGATTAGCTTTTTTCGACTTTAAATTTGTCTCAAAGGATTTCTTTTTGGATCTCCAAGCGAACAGCTATGTCGTGGATGGCCAGAACCGCATCGTTTCAGTCGGGTCTGAATGGGATCAATTCGCGCTTGAAAATGATGCACCGGGGGCGACATCTGCCCGGGTGATCGGACGCGAGGTATGGGATTTTATCGAAGGCGATAATACCCGCGCCTATCTGTTCGGCGTCTTGCAGACCTGTCGGATGGAACAGCAGCTGTTCAGCATCCTCTATCGCTGCGACGGGCCCGATATGCGCCGGCTTTTTCGGCTGACAGTCTGGCCCTCGCCGGATCACAGCCTGACCTTGGGCAGCATGTTGGTCCATTCCGTTGCGAGCCACCCCACCGCCACCGCTGGCGCGTTCGATACCTTTTACGACACCACGAGATGTTCCATTTGCTGCGCCTTTCAGATCGGAGAGAAATGGATCGATCTACGCACCCCGCCGGACCCAGGTAATTTTGCCAAAAGCTATTCGATCTGCCCCTCCTGCATAAAAGATGCAGATCAGGAGTTTGCCCGAATGAGGCGCCAAAACAACGTCTTGCCCATGGTGCATCGCAAACATTAGCCCCAAAAGAACAAGGCCAACCAGGGCCGTCACAAGATGCGCCGCAAATACGCAACGCTTGCGCGCCACGGCGACTAAATCTACTAAATATAAGGAAAAAGTGGTGCCCCCACACGGAAACGGGGGTATAATGAAAACAGCATGTTACGGACCAATTGCGCGAATAATGCGTAAACGGTCGGGCAAAAGTCGGGTTGCACCCCTTCTTGAGCCCTAACCCCAACGTATCGCGAAAGGATACATTATGGCTGTTTATTCCCCTATCACCGTCGCCCGTTTCTGGTCAAAGGTTGATGTGAAATGGAGCGCGAATGATTGCTGGCCCTGGATGGGCGCGACGAGGAAGGGATACGGCAATATAAAGATCGATGGCGCATCACACAGTTCGAACCGTGTAGCGCTGGAACTATTCACGGGGGAGCCTTTGGGTGACTTGATGGCCCTTCACACCTGCGACAATAAACTGTGCTGCAACCCCCGCCACCTCTATGCAGGGGATGCGTCAGACAACATGACGGATTTGCACGCAAGGCAGGGGCGCTGCATCGATACGTTGCGGCCTTCGGATGTGATCGCGATTAAAAGCCGATTGAAGCAAGGGCACAGGAATGTGGATATTGCAAAGGAGTTCGGCGTGCACCGTGAGCGCATATCTCGGATCAAGGCGGGCAGATCGTGGGCGCACATCGAATAGCTGCGGGGGTAGCGCGAAACTTATACCGCCTGTTTGGGGCTATACCTGTCGGGCGTGTCGCGGTTTCGGCTTTAATTCACCGCTACGCAATGCGCCGATGCGCTGGAGGTAATCCCGATCTAGCTCGGCCCAGTCGAAATCATCTTTGAACAAGCCGCAGTGATGGCCTATCTCAGTATATGGGAACCCCGGCGAGTATGGTAAACTCGAAAATGTGATGCCCATAGACCGCATCACATCTCCGCCAGACACGATCCCCGCTGCCTTGCAGCGCCCTGTTCGACCGCCATCACTCATCCAGTGGTCACAGCCCGCGCAGCATTGGCCGAACTTCCAGTAATCAGTATCGCAGACCTCTTGATACCATTTCTCAAAGTCCTCTTGCCCCAACCGTTCCAGCGCCGCCACAGACTCCGCCCGTCGCCGCTCTATCTCTTCGTTGGTGAAGCTAGACCACTTGGTCACGTCTCTCTCCTTTGATATGGTCAGGGTTCGCGGCGGGCGGGCGGCTTGCGTTCAAGCATGGCCTGCACCGTTTCCAGATCGGCGCTACGTCTGCGCTCTGCCGCGCATTCGGGGCAAGGGTCCGGCGCTGAACTGGTCAGGCATCGGCAGTCGGGGCATGGTTCTCTCACGGGGTGTTCTCCTTATTGCTTAGAAGGGGGTGGCGTCTTGCGCGTGATCGACTGGACGCGCGGGCGGTTTTCGATCTTGACCCCCCGCGCATCAAACGCGGCGGCGATCTTATCTATCGTCGCTTGCTGCAAATTCCCCCCATGTTCAAATTTGACCACTACGGGCGTTGATACCCCGGCGGCGTTGGCGAGGTCAGCGCGTGACCAGTTCAGCAGGCCACGTCCGGCGCGGCAAAGATCGGGCGTTATTTTCATATAACATATTTATACGAAAGGGGGTTGCATGGCAAGTCATATTGCCGTATATATTTGTTATACGAAAAAGGAGACATAGCATGACAGCCCGCGCTAATACAGGCACAGTTGACATTCTTGTTGATCGCTGCCGTCGCCCAGCCACCCGATACACCGCGAGAGTTGGTCGTGAGACCCTGATGCGTAAGGACGGCCAGCCGCGCAGGTTTACCACTCGTGAAGCTGCTTTGCGGGCCGCGCAAGCCGAGATAGATAGCCGCCTAACCCCGCGCAAGACCTGAGCATGTCGGAAGGCTCAACGGATAAAGGAGAGAGAACGATGGGCGACTATTTCAAGCACCAAGACCGCATGAAGCAGCAGCGCGAAGCTGAGGATTCTGGGCGGGTCGCGGACAGCCTTGACGTGCGGGTCGCTCTGCTTGAGCGGATGCACGCGGGGGAACTTACGCTGGCAGAGGTGCAAGCCGAGGTGAAGCGGCTAAAACGCAACGCCAAGGCCAAAGGCCAGATCACGCGGAATCAGGCGTATCTTGGACGCTAACACCCACCACGCCAAGGAGGCACGAACAATGACGGATACGATACAGGATAGGTTGCGGGACGGGGCCGATAGGTTTCTGAAATGGGCGCACAAGGAACAATACAGCGGCCCGTCTGTGCTGTCGATACCGCGACACCCCGCCAATATCGACGCACTGCTAGAAACTGCCGCCACCCACATCGACGCCCAAGACGCCAAGATAAAGGCGCTGGTGGAGGCGTTGGAGGTATACGCCTGCGAGTGCGACCCAGCAGAGGGTAAGTGCGGAGTGGGTTCAACCTTGCCTTGCGGGGGGTTTGCCCGCGCCGCCCTAGCCGCAGCAAAGGAGACGACATAATGGCAAAGACAATCCGAGGATTTGAGATACACGACTTTGAAGACGGAAACGGGGTTTCATGCAGCTTGCAGGAGAGCAGCGCCGCCCGCGATGAAGGTTTGATCTGGTTGGGATGCAATGAAGCCGAGCCAAAGGCATTCATCCCTAACGGCAACCCGTCTTGGCGCGAGATTGATCTGCACCAGCTTGTGCCGGAGGCTGAAATGTTCAGCCACAATACAAGGATGCACCTCACGCAATCTATGGTCAAAGACTTGCTGCCCGCTCTACAATTCTTCGCAGAAAACGGATACCTGCCCAAAGGTGACGACATGAAAGACGAGGGCATGGATCGACTCGTGGCAGAGGGGCAAAAATGTGACGCTATATACTCGTCCTGCGTAGCGCCTGATATCCCGCGCCTGAGCGATGAGGCTATAGCAGACCTCCGCATTGCGTTTGTGGATCACGACGACAACCGCGACGAGGCTCTTGCGTGTGTGATCGAGTGGTATATCGCAGCCGTCGATAAGGCGGGCGCGTAGTGGACCCCGACGCCATTCTACGCGATCTGGCAAGAGCCAAGGCTGCTTTCCAACTACGCACGATAGAGGCGGTCATAACAGAGCGCCCCACGAACGCAAAAAGCCGCGCCCCCAATCAAGAGGACGCGGCTAATACCACCGCTCAAACGAACGGCCGCAATGATTATCTTCGGGCTTCCGCCACCTGAGCAGCACATAGACAACGCAGAACCCGCGATCTAGCACCCACACCACGCGCCGCCTGCCCGCCCAATGCGCCAAGCCGCACCACGATATACGCAGGCCGGTAACGAGGTAGCAGGAGCGCCACGACAGGCTTTCAACGGCGGCAACGATCCGGTCACGCATGGGGCGCTCCTAATTTCCGCGATCCAGCAGAATGCGCGTGTCTAGGTGGATGGCTTCGGTTCGTCGATCCACATCGGCCATGTGGCCTTCAATCTCAGATAGCCGCGCCCCTATCTGCCTAACCTCCACCAACACATATTCCGTCCGGTCAGTTGGCGGCGCGACGTGTCCAACCTCAACAGGGGATTTCCGCACCCCCTTTCGCACAGCGAATACAGCGCTGATGATACCAGTTAAAAGGCCCGCAATGCCTGCCCACGCTTCCGCCTCAATGCTGTTTATAAAATGAAGCATCGGCAGCAGACCTATACGCAGCAAGAACATCGAAGGCGGCAAGCGCAAGATATACGCCCGCGCCGGTGGTAAGGGCGGCTGATTGACCACTAAGGGCAGGAACTGCGAAAAGCACGGCCAACCCCATGAATCTGTCTCTTATACACATCTCCGAGCCCACGAGACGGACTCCTATCTCGT
>OJBZ01000434.1_pt1 | contig 23720 bp, 35 predicted proteins | sample 1591671 | NCBI WGS metagenome assembly OJBZ01 (sample SAMN05416850, study PRJEB24817) | seawater metagenome | isolation source: Sea water | place: Canada:Atlantic | collected 2013-07
GGGGGAGGACTCGAGGCACGGCTAAGAAATGGTGTGATCAGTTTTATATACCGGCCACAATTAAAGGACGGTAGTCGCATTAAGATGACGATAGGCAGGTACCCAGAAATGAGTCTGTCTACAGCCAGAGAAGAAGTGATCAAATACAGGACCGTCGTAGCGAAAGGAGGCGACCCGAGGCGAACTCGCAAAGCAGAATGGATGAAATAAAAAAGGCCTCGTTTGAGGCCTTGTATTTTAAGAATTATTTTCCATCATGACATTAAATCGTTTTAAAGCATGTATTGCTTTCGTATCCTTCTCATCATCAACAATATAATCCTCTACATTTCCCCCGTCAGTTTTAATTTGTACCCAGACTTTTTTAGCACTCAAGAGATCTGCAAATCTATTTTTTTTAATTGCAAAGGTGTGTAGTGAATATCGGTTGTTTAGAGTGTCTATGTCGTGATCCGTAAATTTACTTATATCAATTAAATCAATAACCTCTCCATCAATATTTATTTTTGCACTATAAATATTAGTGAATTCGTAAAGAGATTTAAAATCAAGATAAATTAAATCTTTAACGTTACTCTGCCATTGCGCACCTAACATTACACATGGGTAGGACTTGCAGCCCATACCGTGAGGTTGAACACTTACAACGGTTACGTCATCAAATCCTGTTTTTGACAATTTTGGTTTTAATCCTGTGCTATTTGCACAACCAAAAAGCGAAAAACATATGGCGAGCATGGCTATTATCTTAGTCATAATAAATTTTCCTTTGGCGTTGGTTAAGGCCTATTATCAGCCTAAAAAAAGACGCTAGTAAAGCGCCTTAGTTAATTACATTGCATTAAAATGACTTTCATTTTCCCTGTAGCGAGAAATCACCATTTCAAGCATTGAGACGCCTCCTAGTTTTTTGCTTATATTTTTCAAGTGAAATATAACCGTGCTTTCTGAACGAAAAAGCCTTGAAGCTATTTCTTTTCTGCTAACTCCTGTAACGGCTTGGTCATAAACACGGCGCTCGGCTTTAGATAGCAATTCTATGCCTGGTGTGCGATTTTCTTTAATAGCATTTAATTTCATGTAGTGCTTCGCCACTACTTCCCGGGATGAATGAACGCCAAGTTTCTTGAAAATAGATGAATAGTAGAATTTAGTTGTTCTAACTGATATTCCAACTTCCTGAGCGATAACTCTCTGTCTTACGCCTGTTATCATCAAGTCGTAAACCTGCTTTTCTCTTGGGCTGAAATGTACGCTTGAAGTATTCATGTTTACTCCGATAAAAAGCGGCTTTACGCCGCTTCCATTGTTTTAAATTGTGCCTATATAAATAGTTGCCTTCTCAGCGAGGCTTCCATTAAGAATATCTTTGAACTCTTCGGCTATTTCTTCGGATATGGTTTCCTCGCCTACAATTCTAAGCTTGATTTTAGGCTTATCCATACCGGTGAGAATTGAGAGTCTCAACGTTATGTCTCTTTTGTTTAGTCCTTGATGGGTAGAAATTTTGAAGTTTATTGTGGATGGTAGTGCATCCTTGTTTTTCGCTTCTATCCTTTCCATGGCACTGGCTTCGTATCCGAAGTTATCAACTTTGGAGTTTATTTCACGTGCTTGCTCAATGGTAAGGTTCCGCACCGATGAAGCTGCTTGCCCTACCGTCATCACTTCGCCGCCGTTTGTATCTATACTATGTATTTCGCTTTTCCAGTCTTCCAAGAACTCAGCAATGGTCTGCTGATCACATTGCCTTTCTTCAATATCTAATATCGCTCTATAGACCGCTGTTTTCTTCAAAATCAATTTAGCGCTATGGTTTTTGTGCAATGGCTTGGCAGGGGTGCCAAGATCGAAAATACATTCTGCGCTCAGGTTACTTTCATCAATAAAAATCTGAGTGTCGTCGCTGATATTTTTTTCTACATAACCTTCAAATTCACTTATCTGGTTCGTGGCGAAACTAAGCCTAAAATGGCGCGCATTGGGCATGAATTTTTCAAGGTCTTTAAACCCTACTGTGTCGGTTGAGACTATCAAGCCACCAATACCTTCCGCTTTTAGCATTTCAGCGACTTTGTTGACGCCAGCGCTTTCTTGAATTTGATTAATTGCTGATTTATCCATGATGGTACCTTATTTGTTTTCTACTAAAGTGAATTGGCCCGTTATTTCTTCTTTGGGCTGCTCAATGGTAACTACGCCTCCGCGACCTACCCACATTGGGGTTTGGCTGCTCAGGTGTTCTGCTATGGCTCCACGTTTGGTGGGCTTTACGTGTTGAAGCTTTGTTTCAATCATCACTTGGCCATGCTCGTTCAAGCGTTTGATGTTGAATTCAATTTTTACTTTGCCGACCGCATTGTTAACGACTGCGCCGAGTGCTGAATCTGTCAACATTAAAGCTAATCGGTCTTTAAAAATCCCTGCCTCGAGTTCAGACATAAAGTCGTCTATGTTGGTTAATTTTCTATCTGCCATGTTATTTCTCCGGTTTAAAAATTTAGTCTTATCAACTATGGTTAATCCCTATCTACTCCATGCATGCAGGGTGAATGAATTTAATACTTCTGATTTCTCTTGCTTTGGATCTAACGTTTACTTTTTGGTATTCCTGCTCTCTTTCGTCGGTTAACTTGATCGCCGCCTCAATGTCTCGGCTGTTCGTGACCACGGTTGTTTCCAGCGTTTCGTCTTTCTTGCTGTCATATATCTCAGCAGTCCATATATAAACCGTTTTCATTCCACCTCCGTTCCAAAAAACTCAGCGATTTGGCGCTCTATGGCGTCGGCTATATCCCCTTCGGGTAATTCGTAGTCTTCCATTACTCTGCCCTGCCTGTGTCGGTGAAAATGCGTAGCTGCCCGTTTCTGACAACTATTTCGTGTGTCTCGCCTTTCTTGTCCTGCAGGTACTTTCTGATCGTTGCCCTGTTGCAAGTAAAATAGATCGCCGCTTCGCTTTGGTTGCCTCTAAACTTTGGCATTACGTCGTTTAGGGTTACTGGCGGTTTCTCTGCAGTCTCAATTGCTTTTTTAAATTCCATGGTGTGTCTCGCGGTTCAAGCCCCCGTAGGGGCCTACTTTTAATCTTTAGGGTTAACTCGGCTTATGCAGCGTGCTAAAAACAGCGTGAAGATCACGCTTAGGATTAGGTAACCGATGATCCAATAAATCATGCTACCTCCTGTTTAAGCCCTATCTGCCGGCTTAAAAATTCGATGTATTCCTCAGCTTCTTGAAGCTTGATGCATACTTCGTCTAGCGCTTCGTTTTCTGCGCGGTCCATGTCGCTAGGCCAAAGCTCTAGAGGCGAGTAACTTTGTGCTTGTACCGCGGGGGCTTTTTTGTTTGAAGGGTGAGCCATGTAGCTGGTTGCGTCGTCACTATCGTTCCTGTGCGTTGCTTCTGAGGTAGGTTTTAGTGTCTCTGCCTGTTTGCTTGGCTCCGGTTGCTTTTCTTCCTCCTGGGCGCGCTGGGTTGCTTCTTTCTGCATTTCCGCTAGCTTGCGCTCGTTTTCTTCTGCTTGCTGTTTCAATGAAAGGGCCATTTTAAGGCTCTGCAGCGTTTGCTCTTTTAGGCCGGTTGCCTCTGCGAGTAGCTCCTGAAATAGTTCTGGGTCTATTTCTTTTTCTTCCAGCTTATTGAGCAGTTCCTGAATTTTGGCGCTGTCCACTTGCATTGCGGTGTTGCAAAGGTTTCGCATCCAGGTCATGGCGTTTTTTGCCTTCTCGATGCGCTCCGCTTCTATACGCTCTTTGCGTTCGTCTTCGGCTCGGTATGCCTCCTGCGGTGCTTCGAGTAGCTTATCCATGCGCTGTATAAGCGTTTTAAATCCTGCGTCTACCTTTTTGCCTAAAGCCGTGACCGGTGCTTTCAATGCCTTGCGGGTCTTTTCAACATCGGCGCGCAGGGGGCGTAATTCTTTGCAGACTTCGCGGCAGTTCTCGTACCCTTCTGGCGTGGTGGCGTCGTAAACAAGGCCCTGGTAGTTTTCTTCTTTGTCAGCGATCTTCGCTTCGATCTGCTCGATAATGCTGCCTACTTCGGTTTGCGCTCGGTTTAGTGCAGTTTCTGGCTTTTTGATGCTGATGGCTGTTGTGCTTTTCTCTGTCATGGTTTTGCTCCGTTGGTTAGGTTTGTCTTTCCCTTGCATTTCTGCGGTGTAGGTTTCGCGGCTTAGATGCATCCAGCCTTTGGGGTATTGCTGAATGTCAGGCCCTGACCATCTGTCAGGGTCAATAAAACGCCTTACGTTTTTAGTGCCGAATAAGCTATAAATCTCTTGCCTGGTACCGTTAAAGATGATCACGGCACCGCTGTCGTATACCGCCTCCCCCACTACGGCTGAAAAGCCAAGTCTGAGGGTGACGTACATTCTTTGGTGGGCCATGCTATGCCTCCATGTCTATGAATTTGCCTACCATGGCGTATGCGCTCGGCAGCGTGAGTTCTTCGGCGTCCAGCAGGTTTTGGTTTCTGTCGAATATCTGAATGGCGAACCCTTCAACACCGTCTGAAATGGTCAGCACATTGCTATGGCCTTCCCATGAAGCTTTTTGCTGGCTGCTGATGTTTCCTCGCCCCACTTCGAGTGGCACTGTGGTGTCGACTGCGTCAATCAGGGTTTGAATGAGTGTTTCGTAGCTATTTAGTTGCTCGTTCATCTTGGTTGGCCTTGTTGGTTAAGTTCGGTTTACGGTGCTTAGTATTTACCCATAAACCGAACTTATCAACCATTTTCGTTCGTTTTACTGAACTTTTTTGTTACCAAACTAGGAACGTGCCACGCGCTATGCGCTTATCGATGGTGTCTTGCGTGGTTATTTCTGCGGCTTTGACGTAGTCGTATGCGCGACCTCCCGCTTTACCATTCGTCTTGGTTGTTACCATGGTGACGGTGCCGTCGTCGTTGGTGCGGGTGTATATGACTGTGCGCCGGCTTTTATGAAAGTAGACCGCGTCTGGTGAGGCTATAATGTCAGGTAGTTCGTATAGCTCGGCGTTGGTCAGGTTGCTTTGCCTGGCGACTGCAGTGTTTAGCTCTATCATGCCTGTGGTTGGCTTGATCCCTTCGTCGTCCAGCTTTTTCAATGCCCTGGGTGAATAGGTACCTATCGGCCATACTCTTTCGTCGGTGGCTGTGCGGTTGTTATCAAGCCAGGAACGAAACGCGGCATTTATCGTTGAACTGCTTAACAAGTGGCCTACCTCGTCTGCAGGTGAACCTTGGCGCTTTACCTTTCCCATGTAAGCATTTGCGAGTATTCGCATGCGCTCATGCCCTGCATTAAAGTTAAAGCTGGGGCTTACGCCTACTGGTAGCTGCTCCGTTATGCCGGTGAGGGGGTTGGTCCATGGTTTACGCTCTATCACTGGGTCGTCGCTAATTTCTAGCCCTTCGTCCTCTACGTCGTCCTCGTCCATTTGAATGGTACCGCACCGGCAGTTGTAGTCATTTGGTGGGTAGTGTTCTTTCCAGAATGGATGATCAACGGGCAAAACGAGACCATCAAACTTGGCATGTTCTTCCCTGGCGCGTCCGTCGTCTATTGCGTCGTACATAAGGTACGGCAAACTCTCCTTACTAGCTTCTATCGCTTCCCATGCACCCACGGCATAAGCGCTTTGCATGTTTGTTCTAAATATTGTTTCTAGCCGTGCTGGGCTTCCTAGCTGCGCGTTTGTGACCATGCCGGTCAATGGATCGATAACATCGTCTTTACCCCACCACCCTTTCTTTTGCAGGTGAGGTATTAACTCTTTGTTGAAGTCTTGGATCGTTCTACCTTCGGCTATTATGGTGTCCATAAGCTGCTTTGTGGTGTCGAGTAAGTCTCTGTCCATCATTTTTGCAACTGTGAAGGCGTAGGCGTGCTCCTCCTTGATCATATCTTGCCATGCAAATGATCGGCGTAGCCCTTTGTCCTTATAGAACTCTATTGCCTTCTCTGGCGCTAGATTGAAGGTTTCACCTGCTATCATTATCGGCCCTTAAATATTGCGGCTATGCGTGCTGCAAAAGTGGCACGCTCTATTTTCTTCACGTTCTCGTCGCTAGAGTCGTTGACTAAGTCAAAGAGGTTATCTCTCATGCTCTCGAGGTCGCCGCTTTCTTCTGCGAGTGCAAGTATCTGTTCAATCTTTGGCGTAAGTAGCTCGTTGTATGCGGTTGCTAACATCGAGGCGCCATTGTTTATGGCGTGCTGATCCTGTCTGTGCTGGTTCGACTTCTGTGTGCGTATGCCTGGTTCCGCAAATTCGGGATCGGCATTGGGTGGCATGGTTGGAGGCTGGTTGGCGTTTTCATCAATTACCCAGCCTTCGCCGTAGGTATCTTTGATGTATTCTTCGGTTGGTTTAACGCCGAGTGACTTTATCTTGGTGTCGCGCTCTGCGATTTCCTTCAGATCTTCCTCTGGCTCGGTTCTTCGCCACACGTTGGGGTAAAACTCTGTGTTAGCAAAATTTAGGTCTATAAGTTGGCGCACAATGTCGCTATTGAAGGTTTCACATATCAGGTCGGCATCTGATTTTATAACTTCGTCCTTCACGCCCTTATGCACTTCGGCTTGGCTCTTGCTGCTGCCGTCGTCGGTGGTCATGGTTTGGCTTAAAACAATCTTACTTATTGCCGCGTCCATTTTGTCGTACAGCTTTTCGTAGGTAGCGGTACCTGATCGGCTTGCCTCGATAAGCTCCATTTCAATGTCTGCTGGCATCACTACGCCAGAGTCGGCGTGTATGGCTTCGATAATTTGAAGCGCGATCCCACGTTGTTCGGGGTCCTGAAATTGCGATTGTGATAGTGCAGCTTTGACCGTTGGCATACCAAACTTTTCAAGGTAAACCATCCAGAATTTAATACCATTTCTCTTAAAGAATACCGGCCAGTAAAGCGAGTTCGCTAGCCCTTCACCGTATGGGTTGTCGCTGTGGTTGGCTCCGGTTGATATGGTCCAGAACTTGTGTTGTGGCAGTGATGTTTTATCACCGCATTCGTAAAGCACGAGGTTATGATCTTCGTCAAACATGAAGCGGTTGCGATCTCTAACCTTGACTTCTTTGGCGTATATCCAGCCTGTACCTTCATCGTATCCGAATATTATCTCAGCGACGGCAAAGCCAAAAAACACAGCGTACAGCATCTGGTCTGTAATCTTGTCGAAGTTGATTTGCTGAAGCTGCCATTTAAGGAACTTTGACTGCTCGGTGTCTTCTTTGTTTTCCGTGCCTGGTGCTACATACCATTCGGCTGAAACCGTCGCGCTTCTGCGTTGCTGAAACGTGCTTTTTACTTGGTCGTCGCGCAGCAGGTCTGCGTAAACGTCAAACCTTCCCGCACCTTTCGACTGCAGTAATTTATCGGGATTTTGAATCATGCCGTCTATTAGTGCCTGAAACATGCCCTTACCATGATCCACGCGGGATAATTCCATCATATCTTTGCGTTTAAGTTTTGCGTCGGCCATTAGTTAAAAGTCTCCGTATTTATTGCTTTTCATTCGGAAGCCAAACGCACCAGTATTCTCTGCTTGGTGTGCCGTTGTTGACTTGCCTGTTGATATGAATTCGAGGTTTATGCTGCTGTTGTGCGACCATTCGAGGAATTGCGTTGTACTGTCCACTTGGTCGTCGTGTGTGGCGATGGGAAAGCCGAATAACTCCGATTCGTAATCCATTAGCCACTCTGCCACTTCTGGTAGGTAAACGATCCCAGCTTCGATTTGTGACGATACTCTGACGGCGCGATCCAGTTTGTTCCCTTCTGGCTCTATCGCTATCACTGGTATATGTATTGGTTTGGGGTACTGCTTGAGCAGGATACCGTCGCGGCACTCTTGTATGAGTGATTGACCGCTCGATTTGTCCTCGATCAAAACGGCTGAGGGTTTCCAAGCCATGTAATGATTGGCTAGTATTCGCTTGAGTGCTGGGTACTCTACTCGATCCCGCCATACATGGAGCAGGTACTTGCCATGTTCTTTCTCGCCCCATATTGTTAGCACGCTCGGATCGTTTATTTGGTCTTCTTTGTATGCGGTGTCAAGGCTGAAAACTACCCGCATAAATTCAGCGGGAGGCTCACCGTAGCGTTGTGGCCACGCTCGTTTTATTAGTGCGCCGTCTACCGGTTTGGGTTTCTGTTGGTAGAGTGCATCCCAGTTTCGCGTGCCTTGACCGCGCTTTGTGCTTTCCCAGAATTTAGCGTCGAACCAGTCTGTCCATAGGTATTCGCCTATCTTACGCCCTAGCGGGTCGTCTTCTCGTTCACATTGGGCTTGTAGGCATATCACGTACCACATATCGCCTTGGCGACTCTCTACCCATCCGCTATTCCCATCCCAGTTTTTGGGAAGTATGCGCCCTGATAGATCGTCTTCGTGCCAGCGTGTCTGGATGATTATCTGTGAGCCATTTGGCTTTAATCGGGTTTTGACGTCACTTAGGTATGCTTCCCACGTCTTATCTCTAATGGTGGGGCTGTCGGCGTCCTCTCGCCCTTTTACCGGATCGTCTATGACGAGCATGTCTGCGCGGTTACCGGTAATACCTGAAAGGATACCCCCGCACATAAATGTCGATCCGTTAAGTAGGGCCCAATCGTCAACGGCGCGGTTTTGTGGGTTTAGTCCGGTATTAAATAATTCAGCGAATTGTTTGCTTGCTGTAATGGTGCGGCATTTACGTCCAAACTTGCGCGCCAGTTGGCTTGCGTAGCTGGTCGTGATGATGTTCTTGTTTGGGTTCTTCCCCATGTACCAAGTTGGGAATGTCACTGAGCCGTAGGTGCTCTTTGCGCTACCTGGTGGCATGAAGATCATAACGTTTTCGTATCGGTAGCCTGTCTCGGGGTCTATCTCTCGGCTTTCTACTTTCTCGAGTGTCGTATTTATTAGGCTGTGGTGCTCTGCTGGCTCTACCGTGTCAGGATAAAATGCGCTACTAACTTCATGTAAAGTACAGTCAGGATCGTCACAATCATCGCCTTTTTCACAACTGTCCTCAACCAGCGGGGCACCTGGTATTTCGATATACCTGCAGTATGCGTCGAGGCTGTTCCGTGCCCGTTCTTTGTGCTGGTGTTCGAGCAATTTGAGGAGTTCGATTTGTTCATTTGCCGTCATCGAGTTTTTTCTGCAATTCTGCAATGCGCTTGAGCCTTTCATCTTCCGTCATCGCTGCTGCGGGGTCGCTGTATGGCGCTGTGCCGTCTGGGTTGGTCGGCGCTATTTTGTGTGGTGCTTCTGCGCCGGTTAAACGGCTTAAGCTGTCCAGTACGCGGCGTGCTGTGTCTACGGCTTTCACGTTTCCTCTGCCTATCTCGGCTGCTACGGCTTGTAGTAGCCCTTCATACCTTTCGATTTGAAGTTGTTTGTAATGGGCAGTTTCTTCTCTGGTCTTCTCGTTGAGCTCGTCCAGTGCTCTGGATATATATTTGTGTACGTATGACTTTGACTTGCCTGTTCTCTGTGCGATTTTTCCAATAGAAAAGCCGAGCCTACGAAGTTCTAAAAACTTCGGTGTAAGCTCGGCTGCAGTCGTCTTATCAGAGACTTTCTTACTCGGCATTTGCGCCTCGTTTAACCTGATCGAATGTTTGGCCTGTGTCCTCTAGGATCGCATCCTTGCCGGTGAACTCCTCCCATCTATCAACTATCACCTGTGCGTAAGTGGGGCTTAATTCACAAAGACGTGCCTTTCTGCCAAGTTTTTCGCATGCGATAAGCGTTGAGCCGCTACCACCACAAAAGTCTATGACGGTGTCGCCTCTGCGCGTTGAGTTCTTCAGGTGTAATGCGATAAGTCTGATCGGCTTCATTGTGGGGTGATCGCCGTTTGACTTGGGCTTGTCTTCACGAATGACTGTGGTTGCAAGCGTATTTCTCAAATCGCGGACCATGTTCATTAACTCGCTACGATCTAGGTCGTTTACCTTGGGCTGCTCGTCTATGACTGTTGTCTTGTTGAATTCGCCGTACCACTTGTGGGCTGCGCCTGGCTTCCATCCGTATAGGATTGGTTCGTGCTGCCATTGGTGATCCTGTCGGCCCAATACAAACGAGTTTTTAACCCAGATTAGGCATTGCTTAATATCAAGCCCTGACTCCTGTGTCGCGCCTCTAAAGTTATACCCTTCGCTATCCGCGTGAGCGATGTAGAAAGGGGCACCGGCTTTCATGACGTTCGCACAACTGGTTAAAAGATCGCGCAGGAACTGTCTGAACGCTGAATCTTCCATGTTGTCGTTATCTATCTTCTTACCGTCGCTGCCGGTGTAGTCGACGTTGTATGGTGGGTCTATCCAGAGCATGTCAGCTAAGTCGCCAGCCATTAGCCGGTTTATGTCTTCCGCGTTGGTGCTGTCGCCGCAAATAACACGGTGATCGCCTAAAATGAAAACATCACCCTGTTTAACGATTGGGTCTGCAGGGGCGTCTGGGCATTCGTCGTCGTCTTTTACTGTGCCGATATCTTCTATCAGGTCGTCCAGCATGGCTTGATCCTGCTCGGCTAAGGCTCCGATTGGATCAATACTGGCGAGGGCGATCTTTTCTTCCTGTATCGATAATTCGACGTATTTCACCGGTACGGGTTCTAATCGAGACATGGCGAGTTCTACACGTAAGTGCCCATCAATGATGTGGCCTGTTACGCGGTTGACTATGACGTCCTGAATCCAGCCAATTTCGGAGAGTACTCCGCTTAATGCTTTTTTCTGGTGTGCTGGATGGAGTCTAAAGTTTTGAGGGTTAGCAAGCAGCTGCTCTGGGTTCTCTGTGCCTGAGTCAACTATGCGGTTTTCCCATTTGGTGTGCTTATCTGCCATTATTCGCTGGCTCCTGTAATTGGTTTATTGAGTAGCTTGGCGTAGTGGTGCTCGAACGTTGCGCCTTTGCTTTGTTTCCAGCCTGGTAGCATGTGAACGCTGTCTGATGATCGTAGCTTCGCCATGGCTATATCCATGTATGCGTCGTAACTGAGGCCTATTGGCAGCTTGTGAGGTGAAAGGACTACGTGCCCGAATATCTCCTGTTTTTGTGTCTCCATTGCAAAGGCTTCGTGGTTGTAGTTCTTTATGCCGGTCATGGGTCCTGCGATATAAACGATCATGACTTAGCCTTGTCTATGATTCGGATACTGACTGCGGCATACACGACCACCTCGAGTATTCTTTCGTAGTTGGGGATTAGTGCGATTACCGACTCATTAGCTGCGCGTGAGGCAATGAGTAACCCTGGCATATCGAAAAGCGTGCCTATTAGCGTGCAAACAAATTGAGTTAGCAGTGGGAGGGTTATCACGATAGTGACGTATTCGTCCTTCCATCCGTTGTTTTCGTTTCTTTTGCCTATGGCTTCCCACTCTTTCGAGGTGAGTTGTATTTGGGTGTCACCGGTTTGCCTGGCGAGGCTGAGTTTTGCCTCTGCAGTCTTCGTTGCACTTTTCTGCTCTTGGACGTTAGATATAACCGAGCCTACTTTCTCTGCTCCCTTTGAAAGTAGGCTAATGATCCCGCTGATTACCACTGCTGGTAGTGCCATGATGAACCTCTATATGTGCTGTGGGTATAGGTGGTGCTCTGCTGCGTCAAGGTAATGATCTATCGTGCCCTTGCCTTCACTTGAGTTATAAAACCGCTTCCAATACGCAGCACGGCTCACAATGTCACTGGGGATCGGCTCTGGTCGTAGTTTGTATTTCAGCCGGCACATGATAATGGCTAGCTCTGGGTTGTCGTCTAAGTCACGGATGGCTATTTCGTCGAGGTCGTACCCGAATATGCGCTTTATGAGGTCCTTATCTTTTTGGCGGGTGCGAGTTACCACGTCGTCGAATCCGATTTGGTCAAACTGTGTTAATCCGTGGCCACTGTTTTTCGTGGTGTCTGGGTATGTACCCATTTGCGTTTCTGCGGCAATGGTTTCGAGTAGCATTTCTGGGGCTTTGTTGTGTTTCCCCATGCCTAGGTGCCGGCTGACTTTGTAACAGGTATTGAATATTTGGGAGTGACAAAGAACGCCGTAGTAAAACTGGCTCATTCGATCACCTCGCCTTTGTATGTCTTGCCGCTTAACTCGCCGTTTAACACTATGAGGGTTCTTTCTGCGCTAAATATCGCGGTCTTGGTGGCGTTTAGGATGGTGCCGAATAGCACTGATGTTTTTCGTGCGCTGTCGTTGGCTATTCTGCTGTCGTTCAAAGAGTGAATATTGTTAGTGATGAATTCTATTGATGGTTGATGCCAATCTGCGAACTTATCTATAACGATTTCGGGCACGCCCTTTTCGATGAATTGCTGCTCGTATTCGTCCATTGCTGCGCGTAGCGCTTTCATGGCCTCTGTGCTCCATACGCTGGATTCTGAGGTTGCTAGGCGCGCTAGGTTGTCTTTAAACGTGTTTGACATTACATCAAAGTAAATCTCTAGCATGTCTTTATACATTCGGCCCCGCATTGGATAGTCGGGGCTAAACTTTATTTTTTTAATACCGAATGACACGTAGTATTGGCAGTGCTGAAACAACCGGTGGTTTCGAAGGTCTTCTAGTGAAGTAGGACCGGCGACTTCTGCTGGTTTGCTGGGTCGCCTTTTGATCCTCTCCACTAATATTTGGGTAATCATCCATAGCCCCATTGCTATGATTGTTGTAACTATTCCATTCTCTTGCGCCATAGCGCTCAATCCTTCAAGACTTGGGATTGTATTCGCCATAGCCTTTCTCCTGTAAAATTTTAGCGATCCAATATCGGGTGAGATTGAATTCTGCGGCTAATTCCTTAATTGTTTTACCCGCGCCTCTTTCTTCGGCTATCTGATGGTTTCGGATAACCTTCAGCATGCGTTTCGGTACCCAGATTTCCGAGCCTCCGAATTCGTTTGTCATTTTCTGGGCTTTATCTTTCCCTATCAGCTTGACTAGGGCTTTGTCAGGCTTGCTGGCGCGAATGTAGAGGTAACTGCGACCGTAGGCTTTCTCTAGCGTTATCAGTGCTGAACGTCCTACGACGCGCTCTATTTCTTCCTCGCAGATTGAACTATCTAATTTCATCGTGTTGGCCTCCGATGTAGTTGAGTATGATTTGTCTCGCTTCAAACCAGCCGTATGCCACGACTGTGACGTACCCTGCTAGGCTCATGCGCGTGAGCCAATTCTTTTGGTCAGTGCTGGGGTAATTTTTATCTTTGCTGTCCTTGAACGGGGCTTTCATTTCGATCCACAAGCCAGGCTTACCGTGCATCGGTAGCGGTAGGAAAAGATCCGATACACCTTTCTTTGTGCCCATTCCTTTTAGGATTGCGGCCTCGACTTTTCCTCGCTTGCCACCGTTAGGAATGTGAAACATATAATCAGCGAGTTTTGCACCGGCTTCGATGTAAGGGAGTTCTGGCAATCGAAAAACTTTCGCCCAGTCCATCAGTGACTTTTGGTGCTGATCCTCTAGGTTGCTTTTGCGCCTCTTTACGGGGCGTTTTACTCTCTGATTTAGCATGTGTGTTACCTCTGATTTTATAATTAGTTAACCGCGTTTCACTGGTAAGGCGCGGTTCCTCCTTAATGTTCAGGTGATTCAACCTGCCAGCTAACTGCTTACTACCGTTGCTTCCAGATCACTTGCTCTCCTGCCGTGTTAAGGCTTCGGGCTGCTCCTTGCGATCTCTGGACGGTTGGCGCGAACAGTCACGCGCCCCAAGCACCCACCGTGGGTTCGTTCACGCCTTATGCGTTCTCATGAACTTGTCGAACCTATCTATTAGGTCCTGGCGTTGTTGTTCGTTGTTAATCTGGTGAATGCGCCTAACCACGCCGGCTTCGTTGGCTCGGCCTATCCGACAATCGTTTGCCCACAGTGCTGCTAACTTGTCGCGCTGTATGGCTTTGCGTTCTTCTTCTGGCAGTGCTGCGAGGTTAATTGTCATGCTATTGCCCTTTTAACGCTCTGATGCGTTCCATTAATGGGTCGCCTGTTTGCTGCTTCATTATCCTTTCGCCGCTCTGGAATATTTCGTTTTCAATGGCTGCGCGCTTCGGGTCGGGTCTATGTGGGAGTGCTGCTACTGGCTCTTTGAGTTCACCTCTCATGGCCTGTCTGATCAGCAGGTCATAGGTGTTTCTCATTAGCTTGTGCCATTCGCTTTGCTTGAGCTCGTATATTTGGCGTCCAGCTTGGCGGTTTAGGGTTTCTATGATGTGGTGAGAAAAGTTATAAGGCTGGCCTTTGTACTTCCCTCTCGCCTGTGTCACTTCGCTTATGGCGTCTTCTATCGAGGGTAGCCCTAGGTCGTCAGCCTGGGGCATGCATAATTCAGCGAAGGCTTGTGGGTTGGGCGTCCATATCATTTTGACGCTCTCTTTGCGTACCCTCTCAAGTCCGTTCTTCAGCATGCTTGGTGTGATGTTGTTTTTTATCAGTTGTAGCCCGTACTCCCGCATTGCTGCGTTGATCGTTTCGGGGCTTGATTTGCCGTATTTCGCTGAGAAGTCAGCAAAGTACATGGTAAAAATGGGGAGTACTTCCTTGACCATGATGTGCGTTGCTTGCTGCGTTCGCTCATCGGTTATGTCGTTTAGGTTCTGGGTTTTAAGCTGTGCGTTTTTTAGCGCAGTTTGGTCGAAGCTAATAGGATTCATTGGAACCCCCTTCACCGTAGCTGAATGCGTGATCGAGGAGGTTAGCGGTTCCGTTGGTTGGTTTTGCATATTGGTTGGCCTTTCGTTGGTTTTGTTGCTCGTCCAGTTCGAGTCTCTTAGCGCGTATGGCTGAACAGTAGCCACGCCATTTCGTGTGGTGGACGCTTACTGTGGTGTTTGCGATGTATCCCTGGGTGGTTTTCCAATAATCGAATTTAGCTTTTAAGACTTGCTCACTGATCGTGAGTCCTACGCTTTGTGCTATTTCGATGTATATGCTTCCCCACTCGAGATCCTGTCTTGTGCACACGCCCTTATCTTCTTCATCTTGTTCGGATGTATCGGATATATGTCGCTGTGCGGGTAAGTGCTCATGTCGCTGTGAGGGTCGCTGTTCGTGTCGCTGTTCTGCTTCAATCCCTTTATTTTCGGGGGCTTCATCGTGTCGCTGTGAGGTACTATCTTCGTGTCGCTCTGTGTTGTCGGTGTCGTGTCGGTGTTTGTTTAAATTATCAACAGTCGCCAAAATGCACTTGTAAGTTGCTGATAATCCTACCTTTATATTCCCTGCTTGCACTTTCTTTATTAGCCCAACACGCTCAAGGTGGGTAATAAGCGTTCTCAGCCTTCTTTTCGTTGGCTGTGTCGCTTTATCCTTGCTGCGCGGGTTAGGGTCATAGCGCAGTGCCTCTGCCATGCGTGGCATGCTCACAAAGGTGTCACCGTTCTGGTATGACATGAAGCGACGAAAACAGCGCACGTATAACACCACCGCATCATGGGGTAGCGTGTTATCTGATAGCGCTAAGTCTTCGGCTTTATTCATAGTGTTTTGCCTAGTGTGGCTACGCCTATGCGCGCAAATACGAGAAGGGCCTCGTAGGTTTGTCTTGGTAGCACGGTCTTTTCTTCTGCAGGTGTCGTCGCGTTGTTTATTTGTTTGTGTGATAACTCGGAGAGGGCTTTAAATAAGATCCTGTCTATTGAGACCTTATCTGCGTCACCGTCTGTGAGTTCTAGGTTCCAGGTACCTAGGAGGGTTACAAACTCGTCTAACGATATCTTTTTATCGTTTGCCTTTAGCCTTGTGATAAAGCTGGCATCTCTGCCTATGGCTTCACCGCTACTTGAAACGCCTACTGCGTGTATGGCGTTAAATATAAGCGCATAATTGTTTGCGCTTTTTTTGCTTTCTGTTAGGTGCTTCCTCATCTTATGCTTCCCATCGTTGGTTAAGTGTTGGGGGTTATTTCAATTCACTATCTAGCTGCAGTTGGCCCTGCGTGCGGTAATAGAGTTCGAATTGAACGCCCCTGTTTAGCTTCTCTGGGTAGCCGTTAACCGTGTTTTTAGCGCGGCCTATGGCCTTAGCTAATTTGGTTTGACTTCCAAAGTGTTTAATGGCGTCTGTCTTTGTCATCTCGTTATCGGTACTTTTTGTTCGGTTTGCGGTACTTATATATCATTTTTTCACTTGTCGCCAGATCTATTTGTACGATCAGCGAAGTAAGAAAGAGGTTATTTTATGCATCAAGGTTTAATGTTCGTTCCGAATGGAACTACTAAGGGGTGCCCTTTGGTGAATAATGATGATGCTTTGAATGAAGAATTTGCACGGCGTGTTACGACTCGAGCGAGAGAGCTTGGTTTAAAACAGGCTGATATTGTTCGCGCTACTGGTGCGGCAAAGTCTACAGTAAACAGATGGTTTGCTGGTGCGCGGCCCCAGGGTGAAAACCTTAGAAAACTACGAAAGGTTTTAAAAGTCTCTCAGGAATGGCTAGACGGCGACTCATTTAAGCCGGCCGCGAAAAGTGAGGAGGAGTTATTTGCGGTACTTGATAATGCAAAAGACTTTGACGACTTCGAGCAAATATCTACGTCATTGGTTGGCATCGACAATATAGTAAAATATTCAGGCTATCCCGAGCAGGTATATGTACCTCGTTATTTTATTTCGCATGTTGAAGATCCTAGGCGTTTGTTTGCTTGCCCAGTGGGTAACTCTGAAATAGACCGCTTGAACCGACGCGACCTAGCTATCGTCGAGAACAAGGTTCCTGAGTCTGGTGATATAGCATTGGTTAAGCTGCCTGGTTCCGGTGCTCACTTATTCTTTGACTTCAATATCGATCCTTTTGAGGACGTTGTTACGTTTAGCAATAAAACCGGCGTTGTTCACCGCATTGAAATGAAGGGTCGTAAAATATCAGACCTTTTGAATAATTCTATCGAGGGTCGTGTCGTTTCCGCTGTCGTTCGTTTTTAGCCTTCTAGACTTCTTTATGTATGCCGGCCTTGTTGCCGGTATTTTTTTGCGCTTCTTTTGCGTTTTCGCTCATTTCAGTTCTGGTATTTTGTTTCTTCCCACGTTCAAGGAGTTTATGTAATGCCAATTACACAGGTTAGCCTTCCCCTTCCACGCCGCTCGAGAAAAAGCTTCAAGCATATAGCGCATGTTTTTATCCGTAGTGAAGATCAAGAGGAGTTGTGTGATCAAATAGAAGATTTACGCGAGGAGTTTAGTGGTCTTGAGTTCGTTGCTTCCCATCTAGAAACGCCCCCACACCAAGAATAATAAAAATTTCTCCAATAAAGTTCGGTTTATAGTTGCATTAAAGTTCGGTTAACGGTACATTTCGTTTCGTTGCCGAGCTTTTCTTTGTATTGCACAAATGAAAAAGCCCCCCGAGGCCAATCGGGGGGCTTTGAGAAGCGCAAGGCTCCTTAACCAACTAGGAGATATTACATGCGTCCAACTAGAAAAACAATGCCTTTTCAGCGCCGTAGTTCGCGTGAAACCGCTTTGCTTATGCATATCCGATTTTCTTTATTAATGCTTAATCACCGCGCAGAAGATGAAGACTTGAAACGCCTAAAAACTCGCTGTTTAGCACTTGAAGATCACTTAAACAATTACATGCCGTCTTCATGGTTCCGTCGCCTATTTAGCTCTGGCCCCGTTTTTTATGCTGGCATGCTTATTTCTGCTACCGAAGATCAAAACGGCTGGCACGTTGCCCCCCTTCGCGGTATGCGTTCAGAAAACGCGGAGGAGTCTGCAGCATGAAACCCTCAATCATTAAAGGGCAAATCACAAAGCTTAATAAACGCCTAGCTGCGCTAAAGCCTGGTGAAATGATCGTTATTGAAAACCTTCACAATGATGTTTATCACGGCTCGGAAGGCGTTAGCACCAGTAAGATAAAGGTCTACCTTGAATGCCCCGCCAAGTATTACGCCGAGTTCGTTTCCGGTGAAGTTGAGCGCGAAGATAAAAAAGTTTTTGACTTGGGTTCTGCTGCTCACTGCTTGTGCCTTGAGCCACAAAATTTCAATCGTGACTTTGTTCTGCAGCCTTCGTATATCGATGTTCGCCGCGGTAATAAATGGAATGCCTTTGCAGAGGTTCACGCTGAGCAAACCATCTTAACTAGTGATCAGTGGGAGTACTGTCACGCTATGCGTGATGCCGTTTCACGTCACCCTTTTGGCTCTCGCTTACTCACTGGGGGCAAAGCTGAGGTTAGCTACTTTAAGCGTGATGAAGAAACCGGCTTAATTGTTAAGTGTCGTACCGATTACCTGCTCGATGATCTGATCGTCGACCTTAAAACCTGTCGTTCTTCTGAACCAGTCAAATTTGGGCGTGATGCTATTCGCCTCGGGTACCACGTTCAAGATGCGATATATCGTGATGTTACCGGTCTTGAACACTTTTCATTTGTAGCGGTTGAGTCTGAGAAGCCTTTCGTTGTTACCGCTCCTATTACTTGCTCTGAAAATGCGCGTGAACTTGGTTTTACTGAGTACCGTCGCGCATTGCGGGGTATTCGCGAGTCTTTAGATTTTAACCTATGGCCAGGCTATACGACTGATCCTGTCGAGATTGATGTTCACCCTAGCCGTTTAGAAACCAACGAGGAAGCAGCCTAATGGAAACACAAAGCAATGAGTTACAACACGCGGTTAATGGTGGGCAGGTAGCCACCCAGCCTAACACTTCAACCAATGATTTAATTTTCGATCCTAATGCCATGGGTCAAATGATGGCTATTGCTGAATGCATGGCCTCGGGTGTATCGACCATCCCTCGTCATTTACAGGGTAATACGTCCGACTGTATGGCAGTGGTAATGCAAGCGGCACAGTGGCGCATGAACCCGTACTCTGTGGCCCAAAAAACCCACGTAGTGAATGGGAACCTCGGTTATGAAGCCCAGCTTGTTAATGCGGTTGTATCGTCGTCTACGAAAATAGAGGGTTCCTTTTTCTATGAGTGGTTTGGCCCTTGGGAAAAAGTGATCGGCAAGTTTAAAACCATACCCGGTAAAAATGGCGGCAAGCCTTACCAAGCACCTGACTGGTCGCCGGCTGATGAGAAGGGCTGCGGTATTCGTGTCTCTGCCACACTGCGCGGTGAGGGTAGCCCTCGAACGCTAGAGCTATTGCTCTCTCAGGCTCAAGTTCGTAATTCGACTTTGTGGGCCTCTGATCCTAAGCAACAACTAGCCTATCTTGGTGTTAAACGCTGGGCGCGTCTGTATGCGCCTGATGTAATCCTTGGTGTTTATACCCCTGATGAATACGAGCAGGATCCGGTACCGCGTGAGCGTAACGTTAATGAGGCGCCTAAACCATCGACCGGCAGCGCTGCAATGGATAAAGCAATAAACAAGGCCCAAGAGTTAACGAAAACGGCGAGTGAACTTGTTGGTGAAATTAATAATGCGGCGACATTAAACACGCTTAAAGGTGTTTACGAAAAAATCAAAGCGGCGGCACAAGGTGGAGCTATTAACGATTATGACCGCAAAACGTTGAAGTTGGCCTTTGATGAAGCTTACGTAAATCTTGAAGCGATAGAGGCTGCTGAAGCGGCGATGAACGAGGAGGACCAGTAATATGAAAAAAGGCTATTTAAATGTAGCCCAGGTAGTAGAGCGGTTCGGCGGCATTAGCCGTCGTACCCTGTACAACTGGCGCAAGCAATATAATTTCCCTGATCCTGTGGGGCCTCACAAAAACCTTTATTCAATAGAGGCTATCGAGGCGTTTGAAAGTGTTCATTTTGAGTGTGGTGAGGTTGCCAATGGATAAGCCTAAATACCGCGTTATCTATGCTGATCCTCCCTGGTCATTCAATAACAAAAAGACCGGTGGCAGCATGAATTCTGCTGCAGAGCAGAAATACGATGTTATGACGCTCGACGAAATGAAAGCCATGGACGTTGCTAGCCTCTGTGATGATGATTGCCTCCTGGTCATGTGGCATGTTGCTAGCCAGCCTATTGAGGCTGTTGAGTTATGTGAAGCCTGGGGCTTTAAATTCTCCACAATGACTGGCTTTGTGTGGGTGAAGCTGACCAGTGAAAACTTACTCCCTTTCTTTGGCATGGGTACTACCCGACAAGGCTCAGAAAGTGCGCTTATTGGCTTTAAGGGCAAGATGAAAAACCTTATCAAGTGTAAGTCGATTAGGTCTGTTCGCGCTGCCCCTGTTGGAATTCATAGCGAGAAGCCAGCCGAGTTTCGCGCCGACATTGAGCGCTTGTGTGGTGATGTGCCACGTCTTGAAATGTTCGCTCGTACATCGGCACCTGGCTGGGATGTGTTTGGTAATCAGGTTGATAATTCTATCAAATTGGATGGTGTGGCATGAAGCACGTAGTTAGTTTTAGCGGTGGCAGAACATCGGCCTATTTAGTTTATCTGATGGAGCAGAAAAGAAAGAATGAGGGTTGGAATGTTGATTATGTTTTCATGGATACTGGCGCAGAGCATCCGAAGACTTATGAGTTTGTGAGAAATGTTGCTGAACATTTCAACGTTGGCCTAACAGTCCTTAAGGCAAAGATTAACCCAGAGAAGGGCAAGGGTAATACTTGGCAAGAGATAAGCTTAAGCGAAATGGGATGGGACTTATCAACTATGAATGCTCATATGTCAAAGTATGGCAACTTCACTGTCAACCGTCCTAACTGCACGGACAGGCTAAAATCTATTATCGCTGATAAGTGGCGTAATGATAAATTCGGCAAGGGCAATTTTGCGACGTGGTTGGGAATTAGGGCAGATGAGCAGGGGCGCATTAGTTTCACAAATGAAACAGTAGATATGTTCGACAAGAAACACAAAAGAAATCCTCAGAATATTAAATATCTCGCAAACATATCCGAAGCGGGCAAGGCTGAAGTTTTGGAGTTCTGGTCTAATATGCCTTTTGACTTAGATTTGCCGGAACATTTAGGTAATTGCGTTTTCTGCATAAAGAAGTCAGACGCAAAACTCGCCCTAGCTGCACGAGATGAGCCTGAGCTTTACGATGAATGGTCGAAAGCTCTAGAAGCTGATAGCGTTAGGTTAATGCCAGCAGACAAGCATGGCATAGGGAAAGCTTACCGGAAGTGGCGCTCAATAGGAGAGGTTATAGCGACGTTTAGTGACTTAGAGACTGAAAAGCTACGAGATGTGGTTTATAAGACTGCTAAGCTTAGTGAGGGGTGCGAAGAGAGTTGCGAGGTGTTTGGGTGTCAACAGGACTTATTTGAAGGAGAGGCAGCATGAGTGATACTAAAACCAACAAGTTCGAAGGCGCGCTTTCATTTTTCCTCGGTGAGTTCGCTGCAGCTGATGAAGGAATGCTAGAAGATGGCAGTATGGAGGTGTTTGGCGAAGACGACCAAGGCCGTGAGGGTTCGTGTGAAGTTAGCATACATGAACTGGCCCAAGCTGCTCTTGATGAAATAAATCACCTTAATAAGCGGGTGAAGGAGTTGGAAAAAGAGTCTATGTCTTTTCGTGCTGTTTTAGACGAGAGCACTAACTTTCACCCTGATACTGATCCCAATTATACGCAAGGCTTCAAAGATGCAATGCGGCTATTTGAGGACATTTACTTAGGCGAACCTCACCATGCATTAAAAAAATTCGCCCTAGAGCATAAGGTTGAAGTGTTTAACGCGTGGCTTTATGAAGTGAAACTTACCAAAGGTTCGAAGCTATGAGCGAGTCACTAACTGAAACTCGGTATCAAACCCACAAGGTTTTTAGCACTTCGGATTTCACCCGAGAGGAAGTTATCACGGGTAACCCGCTTGCCAAGGCTGTGCTTCAGGATAAGCAGAGTATATGCAAAGTTTGTGGCCGCGAAGGGGATGAACTTACCGAGAACTATTGTTCTACCAAACCACTACCCGAGGGAAGGTTATGAAATTTAGTACCCAACTTTCTCTAGGGGCAATCTTCTCGCTCCTAGGTATACCTCTACTTGGGTTAGACCTGATATTCATTCTAATCCCGCTTAATGCTTCGATAGGCGCAATGATTTGTAAGTTACTAGAACATATTAACGAAAGGATTGAGTGATGGATAAATTATTTGAAGAAATTGTTTCTGACGCGCTTAAAGAAGCTGAAAGAGCGATGGTTAAATTTCCACAGCCGAACAAGGTAACTCTTAAAGTGGCCGAGGAAAGCGGTGAAGTCGTAAAAGACGCTATACATTGCTCTGAAGGTAGACAGTCTTATGAAAACCTAAGAGGTGAGATTGTTCAAACCATAGCAATGCTGTACCGGCTAGTAGTTGAAGGAGATCAAACAATAGGGTTAGCACCTCTTGTTAATGATTACCAGCCACCAAAAACTAAAGATTTGAAGGCCGAAAACGAAGCTCTTAAAGAGCGTGTTAAAGAGTTGGAGAAGGATATTAAAAACAAAGAGCTTATTCATGTTGGTTTCACTAACGGAGACCAAGTTAAATACGCGAAAGCGGAAGAAGGCGCTTTTTATCCTGACACAAGTGGGAATTGTTACATACCGCTGTACATGCTTAAGAGTCACGAACACAGAATCGAAACAACAAGCATTGAACAACTACGCAAAGGGGGTGAGTGAGGGCCTACGCCCTCAAACTTACCACCTTTCCTTCTCCGTACTGTATCCGCTCTATTTCCGTCCACCAATGCTTGTACACCGGTATCATTTTGTCTATGTAGTCGTGGGTATCGTATACATCGGCTTCACCTGGTAGTTTGTGACCTAGCATTTTCTCGCACACTGACCATTCCCCAAAGCGTGACCAGAATGTGCGCGCCGTTCTTCTTAGGTCATGGTTTGCAAAAGCTTCAATCAATGGCCACCGTTCTTTGTCTTCCTGCTGGTTTATCCAGCGTATTAACGTGACGCTTATATGCAGTAGCCCGTTCCTTTTAATTGGCTGGTCGGTGAGTGTGTTTCGGGCTGTCATGTGGTTGAAAACATACTCACTACTGCTGTACTCGAGTGCTTGCTCCCACAATGGTTTTACTTCGTCAATGATCGGCCTTATTAGGTCCTTGCCGGTCTTTATACCAGTTTTGTGGTTTACTGCTGGCACGGTCCATAAACCGTTTTCAAAGTCTAGCCAGCCTCTTTGCGTTTGCATTAGCTCTGCTCCCCTGCAGCCGTAAAACAACATCAATTTAAACATTATCTTATTGCGTTCGTGCCATTGGCATTTCTCAGCAGCTTGAAGTACTTCTCTTACCTCTACTTCTGACAGCGCTCGGGTCCTGACTTTTTTTCTAATGCCTAGGTGCGTAAAGCTTAATGTGTCTAATATATGAGGGTGCTGCAGGTAGTCGTGATCTATCGCGTATTGAATAGACTGCTTTGTATATCCAAGTACGGTACCTATCATGCTCGGCGTATTTTTTGCGCGCTTCATTAGGTGCTTTACTATTTGGTGCCGTGAAAGATCCTTATAGTAAAGATTCCCGAACTCGTCACCCATGTGCGTTTTGAATCGCTGCTTCATGTACTGGGTGTTTTTAATATTCGCTTGTGCGTAATTATCAAACCAATATGTAAATACGTCGTTTAATGTTGGTTCAGTGATCGCCTGGTTTATCTCGGCTACTTTTGTTCGCCTCGGGTCGCCTCCTTTCGCTACGACGGTCCTGTATTTAATCACTTCTTCTCTGGCTGTAGACAGGCTCATTTCTGGGTACCTACCTATCGTCATCTTAATGCGACTACCGTCCTTTAGTTGTGGACGGTATATAAAGCTAATCACACCATTCCTTAGTCGTGCCTCAAGTCCTCCCCA
>OJBZ01000445.1_pt1 | contig 23146 bp, 15 predicted proteins | sample 1591671 | NCBI WGS metagenome assembly OJBZ01 (sample SAMN05416850, study PRJEB24817) | seawater metagenome | isolation source: Sea water | place: Canada:Atlantic | collected 2013-07
AAAACCTGCTTCTGGGGTAAAGGTGACTGCGCCAGTGGTTGGATCAACACTCCATACGCCTTCGCCAGCAATGGCCAAGCTAGTAACTTCAAGACCTGTGTCTGGGTTGATGAGCTTCACGGTGGTCGGGTCAATGTCGCCTTCAAGGTCGGTATCATTACCTAGTACGTCGATAACGACTGGTTGACCAAGTGTGCCAGTTTGGATTTCATCAACGGCATTCGGTGCGGTTGGTGGGTAGTCTACGGTGATGGTCGCTTGGTTTGACTTGTTGCCAGTGACATCAGAGACTACATAGTTCACTGGGGTTGGATCAGCGGTAAAACCTGCTTCTGGGGTAAAGGTGACTGCGCCAGTGGTTGGATCAACACTCCATTCGCCTTCGCCAGCAACGGTCAAGCTGGTGACTTCAAAACCTGTGTCTGGGTTGATCAGTTTTACGCTAGTTGGGTCAATGTCGCCTTCAAGGTCGGTGTCATTGCTGAGCACGTCGATAACGACTGGTTGACCAAGTGTGCCAGTTTGGCGATCATCTGTTACGAGGGGCGCAGTACCCTCTTCCGTATTGCTGTCATCGTCTCTGCTGTTACTATTTCCACTCGCCAGTAATCCAACCAGTCCAATACCAGCTGCAGCAGGTATCCACCATGGTATCGCAGCTGCTACATATTCTTCGCCACCTAGAGCTTGACCTTCTACATCACCTGCTTCTAACTGAGTGACATAATCATAAGTTTCACCAGTATCTGGGATATAGTAGTAATACTCACCATCTTCAGCAATACCAACCAATGCACTATCTGCGCTATCGTAAAAACCTTCTATAATAAGGTCACTATCTTCACCATTCTCTTCAAATGATACATGCAAGTCATTTGCTACACGTTTGGTAATAATATGGTTAGGGGCACGATCAATCGCAGTATTATGAAACTCGTAATTAACTTTATCAGTTGCTTTGATGACAGTAGGCACGCCATCTTTGGTCACAACTTCTACTTGACTAACGATCTGTGTAGCATCGTTCGTTTTTACGATAATAGTGTTCATGTGTATACCTTCTATTTTTTTAATTTCGGTCGTACCGATTAATTTTTTATTAGATAACGTAAGTAGTTAAAGTATCTTTGATGTACTAGTTACTTGGGCGCTCTTCAACAATGGCGACTACGCGACGATTGAGTTGACGACCTTCTACTGTGTCGTTACTAGCTCTTGGTTTTGATTCGCCATAACCAACAGCGCTAAGACGGTCAGGTGTAACACCAAACTCAGTAATCAATACTGATTTGACCGCATCAACACGGCGTTGTGATAGAGCTTGATTATAGCTATCACTGGCTCGACTATCAGTATGACCTTCAATAGTAACAACTGTATTAGGGTATTGGCTCATGAAGTCTGCAACTTCAGATATTTCATTATAATAATTGGGCTTTACAATAGCTTTGTCTGTATCAAACAAGACTTCTAACTCTATGGTTACTTTTTCAGCGAGTACGGGTACGGTCGGTTGCACAGTCGGTGGTGTCGGTGTCACAGTAGGTGTTGCAGTAGGCGCTGGACAGTTAGGTACGACACGGCTAATTTGATGATTTTGATAGCGTTTGGTTTCTAATAATTGTAATGCACTGTCAGCAGTTATTTCTTCGAGTGTACTTTTTCCTGTATCATCCATATCAACGTAGAAGAAGTATGTTTGACCACCATCAAGCTGATAGTCTTTTTTATCTGCTAATAAGTTATTGTCTTTAAAACCAGTAGCATGAGCACTTAACTGGTTTGTACCAACGCAAGAGTTAACAGCTGTATAATTACCAGGGTGTAGGCTTACTTGATATCTATTATTAACAGAAATATTGGCACTAGTTTGCTCTAAATCATCATCATTTTTACGAATAAATATCAATCTTGTTTTATCGGTATTAACTTCTGTTGCTAGTAGCTTGCGAACGTCTGTGTCGACTTGGTTGTTCCACGTGGTATTGCCCACTCTACGACTGTCGCCCTCATTATCAATTCCACTATTGCCTATAGCAGCGCATCCAGATATACCGAGCAAAATAGTGGGTAAAATAATAGCTGCGATAGTGTTCTTAAATACTCTTTCCATTATAGATTCCTAATTGATAATTTCTTTGAGACAACGTGTTTGTTCTTGCTCGGATACCGCCGAAATATAGTTTATCTTTTAACAAAATAGTCGATAATTTGGACTTGATTTTCACTTACTAGAAAACATTCAACTGTTTATTGCACGATAGATTTCGTTTGAATAAACATAGCCTATTTTTGCTGATTGATAGTAGTTTAAGTATTTTGTAAAGTCAAATTCATAGAATTCAGTTTAAAACCCTCTAATGCAGCGTTTTAAACTGTTCTTTCACACGAGAAATCCAGATTTCAATTTATATTAATCGTTGATTACTACCGGAACAATACTACACCATCCATCTGACACTGCAAAAAATTAGTCAACCTTTTTTCACAGAAATAATTTGTGTTTTGTACTCTTTTAACTATATCCAATTCCTTAAAAAACAATTGTTATTATTGAATGTATATAATAAAAGTTATTCTTTTTGTAAGAGAGTTGATAGATGGAAAGTAATCAAACTTACAAATAGATTAAGTATATATCTGTCATATTTTTCTGAATACTTAATATGTTCCAAAATCAGTCATCATGGTATTTAGTTTCTAATTTTACTAGCATTAATGTTTGCAGCAACGAATGCATGTAGGGTATAGTTTTCATTTTGAACGTTTAATCAATATAAACTATAGGCAGATAGCCTTATCGCTAGGATTACCAGTGATAGTCGAGTAGCACCCAGAGACTCACTTCTAATAGACTGTCTAACACCTGTGCCAGAATGCACTGTTATTTTTCTAACCCAAGGATGATATATGAAAAAACTTAGGACACCTGATTCGTATTTTGCTAACTTGCAAGATTACGATTTTGAACCGAACTATTTGATGGTCGATGATACAGAAGGTGGCGAGCTGCGAGTACACTACCTTGATGAAGGTCCAAGCGACGCCTACCCTATCTTGTTATTACATGGTGAGCCTTCTTGGTCTTATCTGTATCGTAAAGTCATTCCCATACTAACAGCAGCAGGACACCGCGTTATTGCGCCAGACCTTCCTGGGTTTGGACGTTCAGACAAACCTGCATCGCGTATTGACTACACTTATCAGCGCCATGTCGATTGGATGCAATCGGTGCTTGATCAATTAGATTTAAAAAATATCACCCTGTTTTGTCAAGATTGGGGCGGTTTAATCGGCCTACGCTTAGTAGCAGCACATCCTGATAAATTCGATCGCGTTGCAGCAGGCAACACAATGCTACCGACTGGAGATCATGATCCGGGCGAAGGTTTTCGCAAGTGGCAGAAGTTCTCTCAGGAGACGCCGCAATTTAATGTAGCAGGCACCATTAAAAGCGGTACTACAACGACATTATCTCAAGCCGTACTGGATGCTTATGATGCGCCCTTCCCTGATGAGTCCTATAAAGAAGGCGCCAGACAGTTTCCTATCCTAGTGCCCACGACACCAGATGATCCTGCTTCAGAAAACAACCGTGCAGCTTGGGTCGTGCTGAGCAAATGGAGCAAGCCATTTATCACATTGTTTAGTGATTCCGACCCCGTAACTGGTGGCGGCGATCGCATCATGCAAAAGCTAATTCCGGGTAGCAAAGGTCAAAATCATACGACTATCACTAATGGCGGTCATTTCCTGCAAGAAGACCAAGGCGAAACGTTGGCTGAGCTTCTACTGAAGTTCATCAATGACAATCCGAAAGCACAGTAATAAATAACAAAAACCCTGATTGCTAATATACTAGCAATCAGGGTTTTTAGTAATACTATAATGATTGGTCAACGACAAAAGGCGCGAGCTGTCATAACTAAAAAATCTGTTTTTTATACAACCTTGCTATACGATATTTTTAAAAATATCATCGATATATTTCTCTACCGCATCATTGTCATTAGTGACCTGCGCATAAGTTCTAAGACCTATAATTTGAATTTGGAAATAACGCGCCAGCTCAACTGGATCTTTTTCTGCGCTAATCTCACCGCTATCAATGGCTTGCCCAAAGAGCACGGCAAACGACGCCTCTATACCTTCCAATATATTTGTTGCATGTGCGAGTAGATCTGGACTATCGTTTTGAGTAAGCTCAGCGACTGTCTTTACGATCATGCACATACCACTAGGCGCAGTAGCGCTATTACAGACAATCACCGTATGGATAAAATGTTTTAAGCCATCCAGCACTGTGTCTTTTTGCTCAATACAGTCGGCCAATCTCTTGGCACCATCTGCAGCATAGCGATTCAGCGACTCTGTAAATAGTTTATCTTTACTACCAAAAGCTGCATAAATACTACCTGGATGCATATTCACCACATCTTGCAAATTGCGCATTGATGTCGCGTGATAGCCTTTCTCCCAATAGAGATTTTTTGCTTTTTCGATCACATCCTCACGATTGAACTTTATCGGAGCACTCATAATTTTCACCTTAATATCTCTGCCTTAAAATCTATTTTAAGGCAAAGTTTGTAGAATCAACCTTAGTTACTGGTTTTAATCACTTTTTATATTATAAGACTTATTAAGTCTCTTTGCTTCGATTAACTATTTTTATCAAAGTTCTGCGGATAAAGCGCACGTGCAGCAACGTCATCAAACTCAGTTTTGAAATCAATACCTTTAGGAATGTCACGGGCTTTTTGTACCGCTGGGCGGGCATTAATGCTATCAAACCAGTGCTTTAGATTCGGATAATTATCCAAGCCGCCTTCGCCTAGCACGACAGTCGCCTTATCAATCCAGCCCCAAGTAGAAATATCAGCGATTGAGTAGCTATCACCAACCATATATTCACGGCCTTCTAGATGCGTATCTAGCACTTCATAGTGACGCTCAGCCTCACGAAGGTAGCGATTAATCGCATACGGGATTTTCTCTGGCGCTTTATGTCTAAAGTGAACAGATTGACCAGAAAAAGGGCCTAGTCCAGATGCTACAAACATTAGCCATGACAGCATCTCGCTACGATCTTCTGGCTGTCCTGCCAGCTTGCCTGTTTTTTCAGAAAGATACATCAAGATAGCTGTAGAATCAAACACGCGTTTGCCATCATCTTCTAGCGCAGGCGTTTTGCCGTTTGGGTTGATAGCACGGTACTCAGGTGTATGCTGCTCACCTTTTAGGGTATCTACTGCTACAAGCTCATAAGGCAGCCCAGTTTCTTCAAGAAACAATGCTACTTTCATTGGGTTTGGCGTTTGATGAAAATAAAATTTAAGCATAACTTTATCCTATTATATGAAGACAGTCGTCTGATGACCATCAAATCTAGTGACTACACTAATGACTATAAAAGCTGTAATGAGATAACAAAAATAGACGTCGAAATTTGAAGCACATTTTTATTGTCTGATATACACTATAACCACAAATGAACGGTCGTTCAAGTAATGTTATATATTGATATAATAAACACAGTGTCGATATAACTCTGTTTGCATATAGACTCTTTTACCAACAGTCATCTTCAAAACTCATCTAACCATCCCACCAATTAAAAGGATTAAAAATGACTACATTAACTGTCATCGCCCATATAACAGCAAAAGTCGATAGCATCGCTCTCGTAAAAGCTGAACTCGAAAAACTCATACCAGCTACCCACAGCGAAGAAGGCTGTATTCGTTATGATTTGTTCCAAGATAATGAAAAACCCACTCACTTTATGTTTCATGAAAGCTGGGCCACCCGCGAGCTATGGCAAATCCATATGGAAAACCAACATTTAAAAGACTTCTCTGCCGCAACAGAAGGCGCAGTTGAATCATTCGTGCTACATGAGATGACTGAAGTTCATTAATCTCGATTCATTCAATCATTTCAATAAGCTTTGTCCGTAATACTAGGAAAAATAATGTTGTTAAAGCTGACAATCGCTTTTTTAACATTGTTTCTTCCTCACTACTTACACAGTGTTACCTTATTAAGATACTGATATTAATAGAATAATATGAATTAAGCAGAGGAATGTAATTGAGCCATTACAATTTACTTGAACGATTACTCAAATAATTATTGAGCGATTGCTCAATATCATTTATAGTAGTCTCTATTGACTCGCTTGCTAAGCAAAGTTGCTAATTTTGAGTAACTACTCAAGCTAATAATTAAATGTAAATCAGCGACTGCTTTGAAGCGAGCATGAAAACTCTAAAACACACCAAATCTCAAACCTATTATTAGGAATTATATTATGACCGAATTTACTCTACACGATAAAGACACAGCCCCAGCAGAAAGCAAAGACTTACTTGATTCTTCAATCAAAGCATTTGGTATGGTACCTAACTTACATGCTGTGATGGCTGAAGCACCTGGCTTGCTTGAAGGCTATCAAAAGCTACATCAACTGTTTTTAGACAGCAGTTTTGATGATGAAGAAACCACTGTTGTATGGCAAACTATCAACGTTGAACATGCTTGCCATTACTGTGTGCCTGCGCATACTGGTATTGCTAAGAGCATGAAAGTAGATGACGCTATCACGGATGCATTACGTGACGAGACACCACTACCAACTGCACGTCTAGAAGCGCTACGTGACTTCACACTTTCTGTCGTACGTGGTCGTGGTAACGTTGATGACAGCGCGGTTCAAGCATTTTTAGATGCAGGCTACACTAAGCGCCAAATTCTTGAAGTTATTCTTGGTGCAGCTCAAAAAGTCATGAGCAACTATACGAACCACCTAGCTAATACCCCAGTCGACAAGCCATTCCAGAAATTTGAATGGCACAAAGCTGACTAATACGTTTTTCAGCTAATGCTGACACAGTCCATTTGATGTTTTCATACTGTTGTTCGAAACATCTTCGGGCAGCAGTTTTTCATTTTAATTTATCGCTAATGAGAGATCCTATGGAACAGGCAAAAAACCCCTTACAAATAGACATCGTGTCAGACGTTGTATGCCCTTGGTGCGCTATCGGTTATAGCCAATTGGCCGAGGCATTAAAACAAACCAACACGCCGCACGAGATTCACTGGCATCCATTTGAGTTAAACCCTAATACGCCGCACGAAGGACGAAACTATCGTGAGCATATTATGGAGAAGTACGGTACAACTGCTGAGGACGTTAAAGAGAACCGAGCTAGAATGACAGCAGCGGGTGCAGAAGCTGGATTTAACTTTCAGTTTACCGATGACTTCCGTACCTACAATACCTTTAATGCGCATCAGTTACTGCATTGGGCTGATCAGCAAGGACGTATGCACGACCTAAAACAAGCATTATTCGTTGCGCATTTCGTTGATAATAAAAATGTGGCTGATAGTACCGTACTGGCAGATGTCGCAGCAGATATTGGACTAGATCGTAATGAAGCACTCGCCGTTATCGCAGATCAACGCTTTGCCAATGTGATACGTGAAGCCGTACAGCATTCAAAGCAGCAAGGTGTTCAAAGCGTACCATCGGTTATCTTCAACGGTCGGCATCTGGTGAGCGGCGCACAAGGTGTAGAAAACTACAAAAACATCTTAAAGCAACTAGCAGATATGCCAGAATAAAAACAATAAACTGGATCTGATTTACCAATTACACCCTACTAAGCCCAGTATATAAAAAGGTATCATCATTATGTCAAACTCTAATCATTACGAGCCACCCAGCGTCTGGACATGGGATGCAGAAAGCGGTGGCAAGTGGGCAAGCGTCAACCGCCCTATCGCTGGCCCAACGCATGAAGCAGAACTACCTCGCGGCAAACATCCGTTGCAGATCTACTCAATGGGCACCCCTAACGGCCAAAAAGTCACCATTATGGTCGAAGAGTTACTGGCGTTGGGTGTGACAGAAGCTGAGTACGACGCGCACCTGATTCAAATTGGTGAAGGCGGACAGTTCTCATCAGGTTTCGTTGAGCTAAATCCAAACTCAAAAATTCCTGTGCTTTTGGATACAGAGACTGGTAGTCGTGTGTTTGAGAGTGGCGCTATTTTGTTTTATCTTGCCGAAAAATTCGGAAAACTACTGCCTAAAGATGCAGCAGCACGTACTGAAGTGATGAATTGGCTCTTCTGGTTACAAGGTTCTGCTCCTTACTTGGGTGGCGGTTTTGGACATTTTTACTTTTATGCGCCAGAAAAGTTTGAGTACCCTATCAATCGATTCACGATGGAAGTAAAACGCCAGTTAGATGTGCTAGAACGTGAGCTTGCAGAAAATCGCTATCTAGGTGGCGATGAGTATACGATTGCAGATATCGCTACTTGGCCTTGGTATGGCAATCTAATACTAGGTGAAGCATACAATGCAGGAGAGTTCCTACAAGTTGAGAGCTATCCAAATGTACGCCGCTGGGCAACTGAGATTTTAGAGCGTCCTGCTGTGCAACGTGGTCGCAAGGTAAACCGCACTTGGGGTGAACCTGCTGAGCAATTACACGAGCGTCATGATGCGTCAGACTTTGAGTTGAAAACTCAAGATAAACTAGATGCTCAGACAACTGAAGAAGCAAAAAAATAGACGCTTTGTCTATGATTTACTAGCTTACTTAAGTAGTCTTATTGAGCAATCTTAAAGGTAATGTTAACTTTTCCTATTACTACTTGGGACTACTGTAAACATCCAATACTTTTGCACTTAAGACTGCTAATGTAAGGCTGTTAAATACCAACCAACCATAAAAATACTATTAAAAAGGATAAGAACTATGTCAACAGATTATGCTCAAAAAATTCAAGCCGGTACTACGTTTCCTGAAATGGAAGTACAAGTATTAAACGGTGAAATGACTTCATTAGGCAAACCCGAAAACGGTCATGACTGGAAACTGGTCGTTGTATACCGTGGTAAGCACTGCCCAATCTGCACAAAGTATCTAAATACCTTAGAGACAGTAAAACAGTCTTTCTATGATGTCGGTGTCGATATCATCGCGGTATCTGCAGACAGTAAACAGCAGTTAGAAGGTCATCTAGATCAAATAGATGTTAGCTTCCCTATGGCTTATGGTCTGACTATCGAACAGATGAATACGCTGGGTCTATACATCTCTGATCCACGTTCAGAAAAAGAAACTGATCATCCTTTCGCTGAGCCTGCTGTGTTCGTTATCAATGCTGAAGGAAAAGTGCATATCGTTGATATCTCAAATGCACCGTTCTCTAGACCAGATCTTGAAGCCTTGGCAAACGGTTTGGCTTTTGTTAGAAATCCAGAAAACAACTACCCTATCCGTGGTATGCACGGCTAATTGATGTAGTAAATATAGAGTGTTGATTCACTCGATTATTTAGCTGCTCAATATCTAACCAGTTAAATCATAGAGGGCGTATCGAGATAATTCTTGATACGCCCTTTTTTTGTTTATTGATAACTTAATTGCTATCAAACGCAGTCGCTTCCCACCTAACTTCATTAGTATTTGCTCAATACTAATGTGTGAGTAGCACTGTGAATCTACAAAAAGAGGTTCTAGACGAAACTCATAGACTAGCCAGCATATAAGGGCTATATTTGAGCTCGAAATATCAACTACAACCACTTTTCCTTTTAAGTAATCTATATTTCCTTTTTTATCGGTTTATTTTTATAGGTAAAACAGACTGTTTTTATGGTTTAATTTGTCTTTCGTTTCGGCTAAATCTTAATACGATTGTACGTTCTGATTTATCAATGATGTTTATTATTTGTTGTTAACACTCGTACACTGAGATTGATTTCTGCTAAAATCATGCAGCAACATTATCAATATCTCATCATAAGTATGAGTAAAAGGATTCGATATGCGATTGAAATCAATCGTTCAAAAACTACATGAACGCGCTCCAAAATTGGGCAAAGCTGCCTCACTGACGACAGCAACCAGTGTGATTACCTTTAATAGTATGTTAGCTGGTCTACCTGTCTGGGTAATGGGTGCTACCAAGGCCATCACGGGTGCTGCCATCGCTGACAAAGCCGTTATCGATGTGACTAACTATTGGATCAATAGCAACAATGCATTGATCGATAACGTATTACCGCGCAAAGATTGGCGCATTAATCTGCCTGATGATGTGCATATCAACGGTAAGTATCTACTGGTGAGCAATCATCAGTCATGGGTTGATACCAGTATCGTGCAATATATCAGCGAAAAACGTTTGCCATTGACGCGCTTTTTTACCAAGTTTGAGCTCATATATATCCCTGTCATTGGTCAGGCTTTCTACTTTCTCGACTTCCCTATGATGCGTCGACATTCTAAAGAAGCCATCGCTAAAAACCCTGCTCTAAAGGGTAAGGATATCGAAGAAGCGAAACGAGCATGTGCATTGCTTAAAGACAAGCCCTTTACACTATTGAACTACCTAGAAGGGACTCGCTTCACTCCTAGCAAACACGACAAGCAAGAATCCCCTTATACGCATTTACTTAAGCCGCGCGCTGGCGGGTTATCACTGGCTATGAGTGCATTGGGGGAAGAGATTGATGGGATTTTGGACATGACGATCGTCTACCCTGACGATGTACCAACTTATAGCGATCTATGGAAAGGTAATATCAAACGTCTAGGCGTCGATGTGCGACATATTGAGATACCCAAAGACCTGTTTACGGCGATCAAAAACGGCGGCTATGAAACAGATGAAGCGATAAAAGCACAGATGTTTGATTGGGTAGAGCAAATATGGCATCAAAAGGATCAACTTATCACAGAGATGCTAGCTGACTTTGAAACCAACGACTCTGCAAATAAAGAATTTGACACTGAAGATAATACTGAACAGGCTTAGCCTATTCTCTCTACCAACAATCCCAATTATTTGATAACCTCAAGGTGTGTCACACGTGTACTAATATGATAAAGGTAAAGCCATATAATGATGAAGTTCCGTGAAAAATGGTTTTGGGCTTTGTGCCTTGCAGTATTAGTACACGTTGGGGTTTTCTTTATTTTCTATCTGAACACTCATCAGACGGATTCAGTAGAAGTAGCTGATAGCCAAACGAACTCGACTGAACCTATTGCTATCAACAATGTAGATCTACCTGAAAAGGTCTATACCACTACTGTTACCAGCACTAAGACATCTAATGATACTAACAACAATGTAGAAGACACGATCAATAAAAAATCTGAGATTGGTAACGATCCTGAAACATCTCAGCTAACAAGTAGTGATGAGCAAACAGCCAACGTGGAAAGCAGAAAAGCACCCTCTTCTCCAGCGACCAACAACGTCGATGGTAAACCTAGAAAACCAGCTTCTACATCGATAGAATCACTGCAAGCAAACAAAACTCCTCCGCAAGAGGAAAAAGCGCTAAATGCCCAAACCGATAGCAATACTCAGTCAATAGTTGCGAACACTGATGATAAATTAGAAGATATTAGAAACAATGCAAGTTTATTGGATATAGACGTCCCTGCTCAAAAAAGTAACGTCAAAATAGATAAAGACTATCTTTCAGCAAAATCTGAAGTGGAGGCAATAAACGATCAATTGAGTGCGGCTATCAACGAAGTTAAAAAGCGTAATCAGCAGAAAATTGATGAGCAACAACAGTTAAGAAATGAGGTGAATAGCCAAAGGCTTCCTGAAAACTCTAACTAAGACTATAAGAGTTATGAGCAGTAGAACAAGATCAAATACCTTTATATAAAAAAACCCCAGTGATTAACTAGGGTTTTTATTATCTCGTCAATAAACATTCAATATTAAACTGTTAGCGCTCACCCAAACCTTCTGATAAGGTTTTGGTAATTGGCTTAGTCAAATAAGACAATACCGTACGTTCCATCGCTTTGATATCGACAGAAGCTGTCATACCAGGTTTGATGACAATCTCATCACCGCGCCCCTTAAATTCAGCACCATTAATCACAATTAGTACACGGTAGTAAGGCTCCTCGCCTTTAGGTGTTTGCTCCATTAGCGTGTCTGGACTGATATAATTGACCGTCCCTTTCATGGCTCCAAAGATAGAGTAATCATAAGCATCGAGCTTAACGGTCGCTTCTTGACCTTCTTTGACATAAGCAATATCAGCAGGACTGACCTTGGCGTCTATAACCAAGTCACTACTGGTCGGCAAAATCTGCATAATAACTTCGCCTGGCTTGACGACACCGCCAATAGTGGTCACGTTGATGTTCTTAATTTTACCTTCTGTAGGCGCCATCAAGCGTTTCTCTTCAAGTACTTGTGCCCGATCTCGCAATTGCTCAAGCTCGGTATCTAGCTCTTCTTGAGCCTTGGTCATTTCAGCCTGTGCTTCTTCGAAGTACTTATTACGCTTGTTATTAATCTGCGCTTCGATATCAGCAACTTGGCGGCTGAGCTTGATGACATCAGCTTGACTGACATCGCCATACTTTAATAAAGGCTCATTCATACGCAATTCTTGACGCGCCAACACTAGCATTTTCTCAAGGGAAGAGACTTCTTCATTGATAGCTTGACGACGTCTATTGTATAGCGCCCTTTGGTTTTGCACGTACTCAGGATAGTCCTGTACCCCTTTAGGAAATACCAACGGTTTTTCAAAAATCTCAGCATTTAGTCTGGCTAGCTTAGCAGTCAATGCAGCTGTTTTAGAAGCAGAGTTATCAACAGCCGCTTTAGCACGCTCTTCCTCCAACACTACCAATAATTGACCTGCCTTAACTTCTTCACCTTCTGTGACAGCCAACTGAGTCAATACGCCGCCTTCTGACGCTTGGATTTCTTGCGTTCGAGCACTGGCGATTACCGTTGCTTGCGCACGGGTCACTTGGTCAATCTTGGCAAATGATGCCCAGATAATTAAAGTGACAATTCCGATTAATGCTATCCAAATACTCAATCTTGAACGATTAACCTTGGGCTTGGTGGGTGTGTACTTATACTCTGACATGCCTACTTCCCTTGATCGTCTGTTGAATGTTTAGCATTGATGGGTTTTACGCTGATATTTCTGACTCTGGATGTAGCAGGCTTATTTTCGTCGGCACCTTCTTTTGACGGTTGATTGGTTTTATCAACGATTCTATCTTTTTGCTGTACGGTGGTTTTATTTTTTGCTTGATCGTTTTTTCTGAGCTCATCAAGTACAGCTTGTTTTGGACCATCGATAATAATACGCTGGTTATCCATAATGATCAGCCGATCTACCAAGTCTAGCAATGCTGTCTTGTGGGTAGACACAATAAACGTTTGCCCTTGCGTCAACTCCTGACGTAGCACTTGTAGACAGCGCTGCTCTTGTCGATTATCCATGGAAGCCGTCGGCTCGTCTAACAAGAACACATCAGGTTTGGTCAATAATAAACGGGTAAATGCCACCAGTTGCTTTTGTCCACCTGATAGGCCTTTACCGCCTTCACTGATCGGTAGGTCAAGACCACTTGAATGACTGGATACTAAGTTGATTAGCCCAGTCCTGTTTAAAGTCTCTTGAAGGACATCATCATTGGGCGCTGCCATACCGATTAATAGGTTCTCACGCAGGGTTCCTTGAAATAATCGATGATCTTGCTGCAGATAACCCAAGCGCTCACTAAGTGTCTCACGGCTGATCTGATGTATATCCAGTCCGTCTAACAACACGCGTCCTTCCGTGGGTGCATACAGTCCTGCTAGCACCTTAAGCAAGGTGGATTTACCTGAACCAATAGGCCCAAGTATCGCTATACGCTCTCCTGGTTTAATCGATAGTTGCGGAACCGTAATGGCTGGTCGATCGTTGCCTTGGTAATTGAACGATAATCCATCGCACTGATACGCGCCTTTTATATGCGTAGGCGATAATGGATATGCAACGCCTTGGTTGTCTTGCTCCAGTGCAAACAGACTCTCGATATTCATTTTGGCGGCTTTGGCATGAGCGTACTGCACTAATAGGTTGGGTATCGCCATCACAGGCGCCAACACTCTACCACCAAGTATCGAGCAGGCAATCAGTCCGCCCATTGTCATGTCACCTTGCATGACGACGAACGACCCGACTATCACAATACCAACGTAGCTTACTTGCTGTAGCATCTGCGTAAAATACGTTAAATTGTCATTGGCATGCTTCATATCCAAATCGTTTTTGATGGTGACATCCATCACATCTAGCCAACGCGAGAGAAACTTCCAACTGCCTGCCCCCGCCTTTATTGTCTCGACGCCTTCCACAGCTTCTACTAACAGACCTGTTTTATAATAAGAGGCAGTCGCACCCTCTGAAGCAATAGCATCAATTCGTTTACGTGCAATCAGTCCCATCGTAATTGCGATGACCGCCGCTATTACTGGTACAACAGCGACTAATGGCGAGCCAATAAAAGCTATTAAGCTGATAAAAATAATGGTCATGGGCAAATCAACTAAACCAAAAAGCGTGCTCGCCGTAAAAAAGCTACGTACTTGCTCATAACCACGTAACTGTGCTGCCATAGAGCCAACTGACCCCGGCATTTGGTCGATACGTACTTTGAGTAGACGTTGGAACACTTCTCGAGATAGGTACTGGTCTAGACCGACGACGACCTTATCCATGATTCTTGAGCGAGAAAACTTCATGAACGCTTCAAACATAATCACCAAGAAGACACCACTGGCTAAAATGATCAGCGTGTATTCACTACGCGTTGGTATGACACGGTCATAAACCTGCATAGAAAATAGAGAAACGGCTAATGCCAACATGTTAATCAGAAAAGTAGCAATAACGGCTTCAGCTAAAATACCTTTATAATTACCCAAATCAGACTTTAATAGATCAGAAAATGAGGCTTTTCGCTGCTTAATATGATCTTCTTTTAGACGAATACGCATGACCAAAGTCAATTCTTCGGCACGCGTATGTACCTGCTGGTTCGCTTGTCTAAAGTTCCAGCTTTTTTGCGGCGTTTGGCTGTCAATCACGCCCCAACCTAAATCCGTTCGATACGCTAGTAAGGGCAAAAAAGCGGCATCAGGCTGCTCTAATATTTCTGGTGTATCGGTTATGCCAATGCCTTGTAATACTGCAATGACACCGCCTAACTCATGAATGCTTTGACCTTGCCTGTCCGATTGCTCACTATGACGTTTGACGACATCATGGAGCCGTATATTATCTACTGGATAGCCTTGCTGTCCGAGTAAATGCTTAATCGCATCAGTCAGCGTTTCGGTCAGATCAACCTGCTCTGAGTGTTGCGGCTCATGGTGGTCAACAGACTGAGACGGTGTCTTTTGTAATTGTGCACTCATATTAATCGCTTATTTAATATTTTAGATGGTTGCGTATGTAAGATAATTTACACCTGTTTATATGACTTTTTGATTTAATTATTTGTCATATTCTCTTGTTCAGTTATCGGCGTAATACTGTAATCATCATTTAACATGAGATACTCACCATTGTTCAAGCTTTGCTCTGCCGTCGCGGGCAGCTTAATATCGATATATTCTTCTGCTGCGTTGTTCCCATAACCGAAATGACTGCTAGCGCTGTTTTTGTCTTGTTTATTGAGCCATTGCTTGACAGAGTTGGCTGGGCTAAACAAAGTCACTGGGTCACGATTATGAGAGAACTGCTGCCACTGCATGATGCCAAAATCTACTTGTAGTCTGTAAAATGCACCCAACATTTCTGCACGAGTTTGTACCAGTTGGACTTGATAATCGTTATGCTCACGGACAGCATTTAGTACTTCTAGCCATGACTTGCGTCCTGCGATGAATTGCCGACGATAAGAGCTGACTACAATCTGTGCCCCTGCTACAGCCGCAACCAACGAGGTTTCCCTATCTTTGGCACTGACAAACTGCTGATACTGTACCTGAATATTCTCAATGACATTACGGCGTGCGGCTTCTTGGTTTTGTACTAGGCTGTTGACCTCTGCCTGTGAGGCTCGTGCTAGCGCAAAATTAGAAAATCCAGCACCTGGTGCATAGCTCAATCCTACTGAGAACTTACCATCGTTTTCATTATCCTCATGATAGTAAGCATGCTCATATTGGGCATAAATGGTTGGGTAACGAGCCGCTTGCTGTGCTTCGACACCTTGCTTCGCGGACTCAATCTGGAAGTGCTCTTTTACGACGGTAGGATTGTAAAAGCCAGCTCTATCAAATGCCATTCTTTCAAAGTCAACGGATTGCTGCTTGGCTTGATTTACCAACACCTTAAGGTTCGGTATGCTCGTGACACTCATCTGAGACAGTGGTTGACCAATGATTTGTTCTAGCCTAGCAGCGGCAATACGTTGCTGCTCAACTGCCGCTTGATAAGAGGTTTGCTCTTGCAATATACGGTTAGTCACCAGATCAAGCTCAATACGAGCTGATACACCTTGACCAACGCGTCGCTGCATCATGGCTTCAAAATCATTCAGCTCTTTTAAATTCTCTACATGGACACTTTGTGTAGCGACGGCTTGGATATAGCTCTGCCAAGCATCAATCGTTGTTTTGGCCACTAGGTTTTGCTGCTCATAAATATACTCTACCGCAGCTTTATCATCGAATATGGCTTGATTGACATCTGCGGTGAGCTTACCCCCTGTCCATAGGGGCTGGCGAATGGTCACCTCTGAGACAAAATCATTGTCTCTATCGTAACCTGAGCTTACGCTTGGTGTTGGTAAAAGGTTTAATTTGGCCGCATTAATTCCTTCGGTAGTTGCTTGTTGACTCGCTCGAGCCGACCCTACTAAAGGATGCGTTTGAATTGCCTGCGCCACTAGGCTATTGATTTGGAAATCTGCTACTACTGCGTGTGAAGTCACGGTAAAACATATACCAGTCGCCAAAGCGGTCATAAAATGGCGCACTGAAATACTACGAAGTGACTGCTTACGATTTGACGAATTTTTCATATTATTTTTCAGTGATCAGCTCTATGAATGTTTTTTGAATAAATGTTGATCTTTTATGCACTAAACCTTACTAAAACTTACCTTATAAGGCAATAAGATAATAATTTAAATAAAGTCTAATCTGTCATATAAGATAGTCTTAGAGCTACTGTGTCGTTGGCCTCAATTCGCCAGTATAGCTCCACACTTAATAAATCATCAGTAAAACCATAACGCTACGTCGAAAAATCAATAGATATTAATTAAATATTTCGTAAAATCAATCTAAGTCTATTACTACTAATAGACTTGGATAATTGAACATAAAAACGTGCGTCTTACTCGCATACAAATACTGTTTAGCATATAGCATAAAATAAGAGTATAGCTACAATATAAGTTTAAGATAGTTCGTAAATAATGGCATACATTAATTGCTATTTGAATGAAGCCTCCCAAGCCGCTCTTTACGGAGTAAACCTACCATAGCTATTCATAATTGCTTTGGAGATGCTATAACATATGTCTCGACTTTCAGCTCCTAAAGTAATACTAAGATAATGCGTGTCATCATCAGTCCAGTAGTTTATAAGATTCAAACCTATACCAACCAAGTTACCTGTCTTCAATCCTAGAACATTCGGATGAGAGTGTATAAGCCTGTTGGTATCAAAAACCTTCTTACCATTGTATTCAAAATACTTGAAAGAACAGTAAGAAGCTATCGCCCCATATTGGCTGATAAGACAGATTTCATATCTTGACTGCCTACTTCTACTGGCTGATTTTTGTCTTCGTTATCTGTATGGACTACATTATGAGTTGATTGATATTTTTTAGCAGCGAGCTTTGGGTAATTAGCCGTTTTTAAAAAATCAAAGTAACCAATAAGCCCTGATAGATAGTGCTCTACATCATCAATTCGCACTCTGAACGAGTGATGGCGGATAAAAAATCCATGTAAAATCGTTTGCGGGGATTTATAAAACATGGCCATTTCTGGAAAGAAAAAACCATTTATAAGATGATTAGCACGCGCATGCAATGCCTGATAAAACCCTTGAACATCAAAACCTGCTAACACATCATGAAACTCCGGATGCTCATCTAGCTTTAATAGCATTTTATGGAACGCCATGGATAGCTCAAGCAATGTCGGAAAAGTAGTGATACGGTTTTTGATAAAATCGGTATAGCCTGCAATATTGTTGACTGCAAACTGAAAATACTTTTTTTCGGGCTTATAAATGATCAGCTCGTTTGAACAGTAAGACAACCAATGGTCATGTGCTTGATGATGCTTGGCTTCAATGAAATAGTCAAAAGCACGAGTGACACAGTCAAGCCAACGTGCATCTTTAGTCAAGCCATATAAACGCATCATTGCAAATGCTGCCTCACCATCATAATAAATGATTCGATTCTTGGCCTTTAGCGTTAAATCTTTACTATGTAAGACATGTATGAAGCTACCATCATCTTGTTGCATCGCGATGATGCCTAGCGCTAATTGCTCTGCCAACGCATGATAATTATCTGCTTTTGGTGTGCCTTTAAACACTTGCAAATATTTAACGATTGCTAATATCGCAACAGCATTTGCGCCTAACTTAATCTCTCCGCCAGTATCAATCACATACGCTTTGTCATCATAGGTTTGAATAAGTTCCTCAATTAGGTAGCTCATGGCATTATCAATACTAACTTTCATATTAGCCAAAGCAAGCTTAGCCTCATCGTTACGATAGGCGTCAAAACTATGACAAGCTTCATAGCCTTCTATCAGTGCATAAGTGCTACTGGCATGGCGCAGGCTATTATAAGTATCTATCGTGCGGCCAAAACAAGGAAAATATCCATACACATACTGGCCAGAAGGCTGCACCTGTCTGGCTAAGTAATTTGTAGACATCTCAATAATAGGCTGAGTCGTCTCTGCCGATAGTGGCAACAACTTACGGTGACCCTTAAAGCGTGGCTGAGTATCAAGGTGATGACATTCACCTGTGTGATCATCTATAAACACACCAGCCGTGTTAAAGCTAATAACGGGTAAATCATCGCTAAATTTTGGAATTTGGCTACTGCCATGGCGCGCTTTTAGATACACGTTCAGATTATTAGCATTAACCCCTGCATGAGAGATCGTGTTACCCATATAGAGGCAGGCATTGGCATTTAACTCCATTTCGGTGAGCAATAACCATGGCTCGCGCACACCTTCAAATGCAATGCCTGAGCGGTAATAATTGCGTTTGAAGCCCTTTAGACTTTGCTGAAAATTTGACCAAGTAGTGAATGAGACTTGATTGATCCACTCAAGCCTTAGCCAAGCAATAGGATCATCAAACTTCTCTGTTAACTTATCAAGCTTTGCCATTATCACCGGCAATATTTTTTCAAAATCAGAAAAATTATTGGTACTACCTACTTCATCTGTATTTACTAAATGTTCAATAATAAAGGTAATTGTTTTGGCTCTTTTTTGACTATCAGAGACCGACAATATGAAAGTATTGGCCAAATTATCTAACACTATGCCATCTGAGCTGCTTTCTGTTTCGTTATTTAGCTTCGTGAGATGTGACTGCGTCCAGTTATCATAAATAGATGGTAAAAATACTTCTAAATATTTTACTAGAAGATTCGAGTTTATATGTTCATCCATGTCTTTATTGCTCTGTAGCACCTTATGCTTTGTTGTATTTGCATATAAATATACAGCCATTATATTAAGGCTATTTTTTATACTTATTCACTATAGCTCAAAAAAATTAGACAAATATTGTAAAAAACGCCTCCATTTTGGAAGCGTTTTCAAGATAAAAGTTCAACTATTGAATGTTAGATAATGTTGGTAATATCAGTATCGATATAAATCTGTGTAGATGTATCAGCACCTACTTGCCATACATTATATAGCTCATTTTCTGAGGTAATCTGTGCAACATTGGACCAACTATCGCCTTCTAGATCGACTGTATCATCGCTATCACCTCTGATATAGATAGTAGACTCAACATCGCTAACTGCCACATTTAAAGTATTAGCCCCGATGCCACCAATATCAATGATATCAGGCTGCATCATGTCAGCTAAACTAATGACTTGACCTGCGCCCTCAAAGCTTAAAACATCAAGCCCTTCGCTTGAGACAGTCAATGACGTATCAGGAATATCGATAGAAGTTGCATCATCAGCAAGTGTGAAGCTACTGGCACTTACGCGACCTGCAGATGCCCGGCTCTCAGAATCATAGTCGATCGTAATCTCTAGATTTGCAGAAGATGACTCACCATTTGGTGCAGTAATCGTATACTCAAAGATATCTTTATCACCATAAGTACCTGTAAATGTGGCGTTGGCCACATAGTTGTAGCTACCATCCGAATTAATGGTCAATGTGCCATAGCTACCTACTATTTCTGTGCCGTCAATCACAGTTGAGCCATTAACTGTTGATACCACTGTGCCAGTAGCTACCGTATCAGCACCATCAACACCTAAGTCAGTGATAACGTTACCCCCTACCGAGCCGTCAATACTGCCAGCTGGGCTATAGTTAGTAACCACATCGGACACTGTGCTGATGGATAAGCCGCCTAATAAGTCAACGTCTAAAAGCCCCCCGTTGTTACCCAAGGTCACATAATAGGTACCACCACCTTCAAACTCTGGTAATACTAAATTATCGGCGTTCCATCTAGCAGCTAAGACACCATTGCCAACTAACCAGTCTTCTGTTTTGTGTACCAATACAGCATCGTTGCTACCATCTTCAACTCTGTATACCAAAAGATCAAAGTCAATATCTCCAAGACCTAAGAGAGCAGTAAGACCTCCTACGCTTAAGGTAGCAAAGCCAGTGCCATCTACGGTTACTTGCTCAGTCGCATTATTGGGTACCACAAAAGTAAGCCCACTGTTACTACTAAGCAAACTTACCTCTATCGTATCCGAAAGCACGCCAAGATTTAAAAGCCCTCCTACCGTTTTTGTTTGTGTTTCTTGCGTGGTGATGGTGGGCGTGACATTCACATTTAGGGTGGACTCATTGTCTACAGCGGCTGGTGAGGTCGTATCTACTGTAACTGTCACAGCAGGTGCGTTCCCGCTCACATTGTCCACAGCATCTTTGATGTTGTAGCTTAGCTCATACTCAGCATCATCTAAAGGCGTTTGCGGCGTTAAAGTATAGCTGCCATCGGCGTTTTCAGTGATCACTGCATCAACTACGTTACCATTTACCACTAATTGCAGTGTTTCACCCTCACTAAGTACACCAGCAGCAACCTCAAGGCTTGGTGTATTGTCATTTGTGGTGCCATCATCTGCAATAACCTCTGAAGGTGTTAGTACATCACCACTGCCGTCATTAGCTACATTGTCTGTAATAGTTGCCGCTGTGACTGGTGCATCAGGGGCCGTAGAGCTGATATTGATCACCAGTTTTGCGGTATCGCTGTTACCGGCTGCACCGTTAGAGATGGTGTACTCAAACACCTCTGTTTCACCTGACGAAGCATAATCACCATTGGCCGTGTAAGTATAGTCACCATTTTCGTCAATCACTAGTACACCGTATTGTCCCTGTATGGTAAATACATTGACACCGTCGACAAGCTGAGACGTTGGCTCTGAAACTATATTATCACTGCTTATGTCCGTCAGCTTAGTGTTGACAGTAACCGTATCCTCACCTGACTCATTCGTTATCGATGCCTCAGGGTCAATCACGTTGCCTGTTATGGCTGTACTTGAGTCAAAATCATATTCCGTTAGTGTGGCGGTGACATCGGTGGTTTCAAGCAGCGTTAAGGTATTACTGAGCAATGCTACTGCAACCGCATCCAACACCGGGTCAACCACACCGCCAAGCAAAGTGTTCAATACGGTATTGTCTTGAAGCAACGTCACCAACTCATCGACACCCAGCTCATTCGTTACTAGCAATGCAGCTGACAGAATATCTTTGACAGTAGTCCCTAATTGTAAGACAGAATAGTCCGTGTTGAGTGAGGTTTCCACTGCATTTAAGACAGCCTCTTGGTTATTTGGACCTAAAACAATGCCTGAGTCACCCAACTCTGCCAACTCCACATCTTGTACTAAAGTGGTTAATGCACTTTCACTCTTGCGCACCACCACTGTGTAATCTCCTGGCTCTAAACCAGATACGACTGCTGTTAACGTGTCATTGCCCGTCAGTCCTAATAATTCTAAACCTATTACATCACCCACCAATGGGTCACCACCAGTAGTTCCTACATAAACACGGTCGCCATTACTATTGTAGACTTCGATGTTGACCGCATCCGCTACTGCGACTAGCGCTGTCTGACTAACTTCAATACTGACCGTACCATTAGCGCCTTCACTTACCGTAAAATCAAGCGTACCATCTGTACCGCTATCGCTTTCGGCGACACCAAGTACGGTGACGCTATCGTTATTTACTGAAGGATAAGTGGTTACTTGTAATTTACCTAAATCGATATCGTTGGAGTCATCTTGAGCGATGATGACGGTGGTATCAACCGTCACGCTAACAGCAGGAGCATCATCACTTTCGTTATTTGCAGCATCTATGAGGTTGTAGCTTAAGTCATGCTCACCATCAGTTAATGGCGTGGTTGGCGTTAAAGTCATGCTGCCATCACCATTGGTCACAGAGGTTGAAGGTACGACGCTGCCATCAACCACCAGTTGCGGGGTACCATTAGCCACTTGCTCGGGAGGTACAACAACGCCTGGGGTGCTGTCGTTAGTCAAGCCGCCATTAGTGATGGGTTCTGCTGGAGTAAGTTCATTACCACTGCCATCATTGGCAACGTTGTCAGTGACCACAGGGGCGTCAGTTGGTGCCGTTGGTACATCCGTGTCCACACTGATGTCTTTGATCGCAGGGGCGCTGAGATTACCAGCGGCGTCCGTGGCAGTGGCTGTTAGGGTTTCATCCCCTTCGCCCATGGCCGCCACGTCATCGGCATCAACCGCCACACTCCAGTTGCCATCACCATCAACGGTCACAGGATTGCCAATCTGAGTACCTGCTTCATTGGTTAAGGTGATGATGTCACCTGCGGTACCAGTGCCGGTCACATTAAACCCAGCACCTGCTTCGATCGCATTGATGATGTCATCGCCTGTGACTGCATTGATGACAGGCGCCGTCGGTGCAATGGTGTCTACGACAATATCAACCGTGCTGCTGGCGCTTGGTAGATTACCAGCGGCGTCCGTGGCAGTGGCTGTTAGGGTTTCATCCCCTTCGCCCA
>OJBZ01000460.1_pt1 | contig 22592 bp, 18 predicted proteins | sample 1591671 | NCBI WGS metagenome assembly OJBZ01 (sample SAMN05416850, study PRJEB24817) | seawater metagenome | isolation source: Sea water | place: Canada:Atlantic | collected 2013-07
ACGGCATACGAGATAGGAGTCCGTCTCGTGGGCTCGAGATGTGTATAAGAGACAGATCCATATTAGGTCAATCGGCCACGCCCGAAGCCTTAGCAAACATGCGCCGCGAGCTTGGCCTCAACGATCCTGCCATGACCCGCTATTTCGCCTGGCTGGGCGGCGTGCTTCAGGGGGACTTGGGCACCGCGCTGACCAATGGCCGCGACATAGCCGAAAGCCTTGGCGGGCGTCTGAAAAACACCCTGTTCCTCGCCTTCTGGGCCGCTGCCATCTCTGTACCACTGGCGATCTTTCTGGGCCTGGTGGCCGTGCGCTATAAAGACCGCTGGCCGGACAAACTGATTTCGGCGATTACGCTAACGACGATCTCTATCCCCGAATTCATGATCGGCTATGTGCTGATTTACTGGGTGGCGATCAAATGGCGTCTGTTCCCGTCTGTGGCGATCATCAACGACAGCATGTCCCTTGGGGCCAAGCTGAACGCGATTGCCATTCCGGTGATGGTGCTGACGCTGGTTGTGCTGGCGCATATGATGCGCATGACGCGGGCTGCGATCCTGAACGTGATGCAATCGCCCTATATCGAAACAGCCGAGCTCAAGGGCTTGGGCATGCTCAAGATCATCCGCAAACACGCCTTCCCCAACGCCATCGCCCCGATCGTCAACGTGGTGATGCTGAACCTCGCCTATCTGGTGGTCGGTGTCGTCGTGGTAGAGGTCGTCTTTGCCTATCCCGGCATGGGGCAGTATCTGGTGGATCACGTCAGCAAACGTGATGTGCCCGTGGTACAGGCCTGCGGCTTGATCTTTGCCGCGGTCTATATCGGGCTCAACCTTGTTGCGGACATCGTGTCGATCCTTGCCAACCCAAGGCTGAGGCATCCCAAATGAGTTTATCCCAGAACAAACGCGCCATGCGCAACCGAACGTTTGTACAAAGCAAATGCGTAGGGAACCGACCATTTGCCGCATCACCGCCAACCGTTGACCCCTTCATCTGTTTGGGAGCCAACCTATGAAAAATATCCCAATCTCGGCCATGATCGGCCTGTTCTTTACCAGCATCTATTTCTTCATGGCCATCTTTGCGCCTTGGCTGGCCCCCTATGGCATGGCTGAAATCGTCGGTGACGTGTGGGAGCCTTCATCGTCGGAGTTCCTGCTGGGCACCGACAGCATCGGGCGCGACTTGCTGTCGCGGATGATCTATGGCGGGCGCACGACGATCTTTATCGCCACTGCGGCGACGATCCTCAGCTTTACGCTGGGGTCCATTCTGGGCTTCTTCGCAGCCGTCTCCGGCGGTTGGGTCGACCAAGCCATTTCGCGCTTTGTCGATCTGATCATGTCGATCCCGTCGCTGATCTTTGCGCTGGTCGTCTTGTCGGTCATGCCGACCACCGTGCCGATCCTGATCATCCTGATGGGCCTGCTGGACAGCACCCGTGTCTACCGTCTGGCGCGCGCTGTGGCCGTGGACATCACCGTGATGGACTATGTCGAAGCCGCCCGTCTGCGCGGCGAGAAAATCGGCTGGATCATTTTCCGTGAAACCCTGCCGAACGCGCTATCGCCGCTGATCGCGGAAATGGGCTTGCGCTTTATCTTTGCGGTGCTCTTTGTGTCGACGCTGTCTTTTCTGGGTCTGGGCGTGCAGCCCCCTCAAGCGGACTGGGGCGGCATCGTGAAAGAGAACAAGGAAGGCATCAACTATGGCATTCAAGCGGCGCTCTATCCTGCCTATGCCATCGCCACGCTATGTATCTCTATCAACCTTGTTGCGGACTGGATTTTGAACCGCACCACATCGCTGAAAGGGGGCCGAGGATGACCGAGCCACTTCTCAAAGTACGCGGCCTGAAAATCGGCGCGACGGCCTATCCGCCCGGCGAAAAGCCTATTGATATCAAGATCGTGCATGGCGTCGATTTTGATCTGCAACCTGGCAAGGTATTGGGGCTGATCGGGGAATCCGGTGCGGGCAAGTCCACCATCGGGCTGGCCGCAATGGCCTATGGCCGCGGCGGGGTAGAGATCACCGGCGGCGAGGTCTGGGTCAACGGGCGCGATATCCTCAAGGAACGTTTGCGCGCTGTGCGGCGTCTGCGCGGTGCTGAGGTGACATATGTCTCGCAATCCGCGGCAGCGTCTTTCAACCCTGCGAAAAAGATCATGGAGCAAGTGACCGAAGCCGCGATCTACCAGAACAAGTTCACCAAGGCCGAGGCCGAGGAACGCGCGGTTGATTTGTTCCGCAAGCTTGGCCTGCCCGACCCCGAAACCATCGGCAACCGCTATCCGCATCAGGTGTCGGGTGGGCAGTTGCAGCGCTGCATGACGGCGCTGGCGCTGTGTCCCCAGCCCGATCTGGTGGTCTTTGACGAGCCCACGACCGCGCTGGATGTGACGACGCAAATCGACGTTCTGGCCGCCATCAAGGAAGCCATTGCGGCGACCGGCGTTGCCGCGCTTTATATCACCCATGACCTCGCGGTTGTGGCGCAGGTCAGCGATCACATCATGGTCCTACAACAGGGCGATATGGTCGAATACGGCACCGTCGATCAGATCATTAACGACCCGCAGGAGGACTACACCAAGGCGCTGGTATCGGTCCGGTCGATCCGTCACGAAGAGAAAACCCCGACCGACACCCCTGTCCTGCGCGTGGAAAACGTGACCGCGCGCTATGCCGGCACGGACTTTGACGTCCTCAAGAAGATCAATGTCGACGTCCATCCGGGCCAGACACTGGCTGTGGTGGGGGAATCCGGTTCGGGTAAATCGACATTGGCCCGCGTCATTACCGGCCTGCTGCCACCAAGCGACGGGACCATCACCTTTGACGGACGCGAATTAGCCCCCGCGCTGGCCCAACGCCCCATCGAAGACCTGCGCGAAATGCAGATGATCTATCAGATGGCCGATACCGCGATGAACCCGCGTCAGACCGTGGGCACCATCATCGGCCGCCCGCTTGAGTTTTATTTCGGGCTGAAAGGCAAAGCCAAACAGAAGCGTATTCAGGAATTGCTGGACGAGATCGAACTCGGCGACGGGTTTCAGGACCGCTATGCAGCCGAGCTTTCGGGCGGACAAAAACAACGTGTCTGCATCGCCCGTGCGCTGGCCGCCAAGCCCAAGCTGATCATCTGCGACGAGGTCACAAGTGCGCTTGACCCGCTGGTGGCCGACGGTATCCTCAAGCTGCTGCTGAACCTCCAAAAAATCGAGGATGTGGCCTATCTGTTCATCACCCACGATCTGGCCACGGTAAAGGCCATCGCCGACAGCATCGCGGTGATGTATCAGGGCGAAGTCGTGCGCTATGGCACCAAAAGTCAGGTGTTGTCACCGCCCTTTGACGATTATACCGACCTGCTGCTCAGCTCGGTCCCTGAGATGAAGATCGGCTGGCTGGAAGAAACCATCGCACATCGCAAAATGGAAAGCGCTGGCCATTAGAGCTGTGGATATTGCAGGGGTTCGTATCGGACAAATGCAATATCCGTCGCCGGCCAAAGGGAGGCCCACATGAAGAACAAGCTGCTTTTGATCATCCTCGACGGTGTCCCCTACCGCAATTTCCGCCGCTTGTTCGGCAATCTTGAAGGTTGGGTCGACAGCGGCGACGCGCGGGTTTGGACCCAGCGTGCAGTGCTGCCGTCGATCTCTGCCGCGTGCTATGCGTCGATCCATACGGGCGTGGCACCGGCCGAACATGGCTGTACCGGCAATGGCAATGTGTTCCGGCTTAAGCACAAGGACGTCTTTGCCCAGACCCGCGCTGCGGGCGGCGTGACGGGCGCTGTCGCCCATTCCTTCTGGTCGCAATTTTTCAACCGCCATCCATTCGACTATGTGCGCGATATTGAATATGACGAACCCGATAGCGATACGATCAACCACGGGCGGTTTCATACGATGACCGGCTATGGGCTGGTGAACCAGATGACGCCCTCGGATGTAGACCTGTTCGGCTCTCTCACCAATCTGGCGCTGCGGTTCGGGCTGGACTACGGGATGCTGCACACCTGCACGCTGGACAGCATGGGGCACCGGTTCTTTCACGATTGTCAGGAAATGGACCACGCTTGCGCCGTGATGGACGAGATGTTGGCCCCTTTCATCCCCAAATGGCGTGCGATGGGGTACGAAGTCATCGTTACGGCCGATCACGGGCAAGACGAACGCGGGCACCACGGCGGACGCGGCGCATTGCAGCAGGAAACCGCGCTGTATTACTTTGGTGATGCCGAGGGCCCGTCAGAGGACACCGTGATCGACCAGCTACAGCTTGCGCCGACAATCCTTGGCCGCTTGGGCGCGCCTATCGCCGACACGATGCAGGCGAAGTCTTTCCTGAAGTAGCCCTCGCACTTTAGCAGCACCGAGAAAATCAATGAACAGTGCCGCCGTGCGAGCAGCACGCTCGAGCCTCTAACACCCCCCTAAAACGCGACATGGGACGCCTCTGGAAGGAACGTCCCATGTGCTGCCCCGTCGGGGTAAGATAGCTGAAAAGCAGCGCACATTCGATGATAGAAAATGCGCTGCTAGCCGATGGTAAACGCCCTCGCGTTAGGTCACGCGGCCTCCCAACCGAAGGTAAAGGCATTCAGCGACGCGCCCACATCGGCCTCGCTTGCGCCATTCATAGCGATTTGTGCAACCAGCCCGCGTTTTTTATCGTCGGTGACAGAGGCAACCCGTGCAGGCAGCCCCGCAGCCTCGAGCGTTTCATCATAGACGCGGGTGATGGCATTTTTGCGCAGGTCAGGCTTGAAGATTTTGCCGACAGCGGTTTTGGGCAGTTCGCTCATGATGGTCATGTGCTTAGGCTGTGCCGCGCGCTCTTGCACGTGCTCTTTGCAGTACGCCAGCAGCTCTGCTTCAGTGACCGACGCCCCGGCAACCAGTTCGACAAAGGCGCAGGGCACTTCTCCGGCGTGGGCATCCGGTTGACCGATGGCACCAGCAAAGGCCACCGCTTCGTGACCCAGCAAGGCCTCTTCGATCTCGGCGGGGTCGATGTTATGACCACCACGGATGATCAGGTCTTTGGCACGGCCCGTGATCCAAAGATATTTGTCGCTGTCGATACGGCCCAGATCTCCTGTGCGCAGGTACTTGTCCTGATAGTAGAGGTCTTTATTCTTGTCCGCTTCGGTATAGGTATTGCCCGCATAGACACCAGGGTTTGAGATACAGATTTCGCCGATCTCGTCCACGTCAGCCTCGACCAGCCCCTCGCCGGTGCTTTTGACGATCTTCACATCAGTATAGGGGAAGGTGATGCCGATGCTGCCCACTTTGCGCACGCCGTCCGTCGGGTTCGACGATACAAGGCAGGTCGCTTCGGTCAGGCCGTAGCCTTCGATCAGCGTGATGCCTGTGGCCTTTTCAAAGCGACGGAACAATTCCAGCGGCAACGGGGCCGAGCCCGAAAAGGCGGTCTTAACTGTAGAGATATCCGCATTGATCGGCCGCTGCATCTTAGCCGAGATCGCCGTAGGCACGGTGATGATAAAGGTGATTTTCCAGCGTTCGACCAGCTTCCAAAAGTTATCGAAGACGCCTTCGCCGCGATAGCCTTGGGGCGTCGGGAACACGACATGGGCACCGGATTTCACCGCCGCCATCAAGATCACGTGGCAAGCAAAGACGTGGAACAACGGCAGCGGACACATGATGTTGTCGTTTTCCGTGTAAAGCAGCGTGTGCCCCAGCCAGCCGTTATAGACCATGCCCGAATATTTATGCTGCGCCACTTTTGGCATGCCCGTCGTCCCACCGGTGTGGAAGTAGAACGCGACGCGATCCTCTTGCGGATCGTCAAAGGTCAGCTCGGCGGGTTGTTTGGCAATTTCCGCGTTAAAGTTTTTGTAGGTCGCCCGATTGGTCACTGTCATTTTCGGGCGGATCAGCGGCACGATCCACGACTTTGGTGCGGTCAGATAGCGGCACAGGTCCACTTCGAGCACGGTCGTGACATTCGGGGCCAGTTTGACCGCCTCGGCGGTTTTGTCAGCCACGTCCGTCTTTGGGAAAGGCCGCAGGGTCACAACGACCTTGGCATTGGTTTCGCGCAGGATCGACGCGATCTGTTCCGCTTCTAGCAGCGGGTTAATCGGGTTCGCGATCCCTGCAACGGCACCGCCCAAAAGCGTGATGACGGTTTCATTACAGTTTGGCAGAACATAGGCGACCACATCGGTCGGCCCGACACCCAGCGACCGGAACAGGTTGGCAGCACGCCCCACCTGACCACGCAGCTGCGACCAGCTAAGGGTTTCTGCGTGATCTTTGGGTCCCGAGAACAGTTGATAGCTGATGGCATCGTGGCTGGGAAACTTTCCCGCGGTTTCGCTGAGCATACCCCATAGGGTTTTAGGCACATCGCGGTCAGCCCACGGCATCTCTGCTTCGATTGCATTACGGTCTTCTATACCGGCAAATGACATTATTTTCCTCCCTTAGTGGTGCGGTTTGCCCGCATCCCGTTATTCCCTGTCGTCAAAGATGATTGCTAAATTCAGCTTTCGCAAGCATTTGCAGGCCCCCAAACGCTGCGTTCACGCCCACTGACCCAACGGAAGGCCAAAAAAAGAACGGCAGACCCAGCCTGCCGCTCTGATTTATGGGGAAATGGCGTGTAATGCCCCCCGTTATATGTTTGGTACGATTATTTGGCAGGAATGCGCAGCATCTGGCCCGGATAGATTTTATCAGGGTGCGACAGCATAGGTTTGTTTGCTTCAAAGATTTCTTCGTAGCGTGCGCCGTTGCCCAATGTCTTGGCCGCGATCGCCCAAAGCGTGTCGCCTTTTTCAACCGTGTGGAAAGTGCCGTCGCCCTCGCCGCCGTCCATGTCTTCCTCGACCGCGGCAACGCCTTCGACGTTCCCCACAGCAAGAATGACCTTTTCCTTCATTTCTTGGCTGGCAGCCTTGCCCGAGACCTTAACCTTGTCGCCCTCGACCGAAATATCGAGCCCGTCGGCATCAAGCCCGAGATCTTTCAATTCGTCCTGAAGCGCGGCTCCGGTGACTTCGGTATCATCACCGCCGCCAAATACTTTTTTGCCAGCGTCTTTTACGAAACTCCACAAACCCATGTTGCTCTCCTTCTGGATCCACTCGGATACGAGTGTTTCCACCTCGCCAAGCATTTCACAAGGTTTTTTATGCGTCACCGCGCCCGTCGGTAAATTGTAGCCGTGCCAGCCGCGCATAAAGCCCGCCTTTGGTCACCAGTTCGTCATGGGTGCCCATATCCACGATCTGCCCTGCTTCCAGCACAACAATGCGGTCGGCCTTTTTCACGGTTGCCAGACGGTGCGCGACAATCAGGGTGGTGCGGTCAGCGCTTAGCCGGTCCACGGCGGACTGCACGGCCCGTTCGCTTTCGGCATCCAAAGCGCTGGTCGCTTCGTCCAACAGCAGCACCGGCGCGTCGCGCAAGATGGCGCGGGCGATGGCGATACGTTGCTTTTGCCCGCCCGACAGCATCACCCCACGCTCGCCCAAGTAGCTATCGTAGCCGTCGGGTAGCGCGGTGATGAACCCGTGCGCGGCGGCTGCCTCGGCGGCGGCGGTGATTTCCGCGTCTGTGGCGTCGGGGCGGCCAAAGCGGATGTTTTCGCGGGCAGAGGCTGCAAAGATCACCGGATCTTGCGGGACAAGGGCAACCGACTGCCGGAAGACCGCACGCGACACGTCGCGCAGGTCCACGCCATCAAGGGTAATCCGCCCCGAGGCGGGGTCATAGAACCGCAGGATCAACTGGATGATCGTTGTTTTACCCGCGCCCGACGGGCCGACAAAAGCGACCGTTTCACCGGGGTCGATCGACAGATTGATCCCGTCCAGCGCCTGAACGTCGGGGCGCGCAGGATAGGTGAAATGCACATTCTCAAAGGCGATGCGCCCTGCGACGGGGGTGGGTAAGGCAATGTCGGTTTCAGGGTCTTGCACGGTGTCTTGCGTGCGCAGAAGTTCGACCAGACGCTCTGTCGCGCCGGCGGCACGCTGCAATTCGCCCCAAATCTCGGACAGGGCGGCGACGCCGCCTGCGACCATGACGGCATAGATCACGAATTGCACCAGCGCTCCGGCGCTCATCTGATTAGCACGAACATCGCGCGCGCCCATCCACAAGACGCCCACCACACCGGCAAAGACCAAAAAGATCACGATAATCGTCATCAGCGCACGGGTCTTGATCCGCAGCAGTGCCGCATCAAAGGACGCTTCGGTCATCTGCCCGAACTGTGCCTGACTGGCGGCCTCGTTGGTAAAGGCCTGTACGGTCTGCACTGCACCAAGGCTTTCGGACGCATTCCCCGAGCTCGCCGCGATCCAGTCCTGATTTTCGCGACTTAGCACGCGCAGGCGACGCCCCAACACAAGAATGGGCACAATTACCGCGGGCACGATCAGCAGCACCATCGCCGTCAGCTTGGCCGAGGTAAACAACATCAGCACCAGACCACCGGTCACGATCAGCATATTGCGCAGCGCGATCGACATCGACGACCCGACCACCGACAGAATCAACGTCGTGTCGGTCGTGATCCGGCTCAGCACCTCGCCCGTCATCAGGTTCTCGTAGAACGCGGGGCTCATGGAAATGACGCGGTCGAACACGGCCTTGCGGATATCCGCGACGACCCTTTCGCCAAAGCGGGTGACAAGCGCATAGCGCAGCCCCGTGCCGACGGCCAACAGCCCGGCGATGATCAGGGCCGCCACAAAATACTGGTCCAGCAATTCGGCCTCGCCGCTGCCAAAGGTGTCGATCACCCGGCGCACCGCCAAGGGCAGCGTCAGCGAAATCATCGCCGTCAGCACCAGCGCCAGTATGGCAGCGATCATTAACCCCCGATACGGCGCGAGAAACGGCAGCAGCGCACGCAGAGCCCCCAACTCACGCGATTTTTCGCGTTCTTCGGTGCCGGGGCCGGGCGTCGGGGTACGTGCCATGTGATATCCTTTGGAGTGCTGCCGTGTCATCGCCCGCACGCCGCGCGGGGTCAAGTGCTGCCCCCGTAGCGAACTTGCGACAAAAGCGCATTGATCCAACGCAAATACGAGTAATCAAAGGAATTTCAGGAAAGAGTGGAGCGGGCGGCGGGAATCGAACCCGCGTCTTCTGCGTGGAAGGCAGAGGTCTTACCATTACACAACGCCCGCGCTACGAAAGGAGAGGTAAGTCATCCGCCACGGGTCGTCAAGGCCGTCTGCGAGGGCAAGATGTCGGAAAGAACAGAATGCGCCGCGCGCCGCCCTTTACCTCGCCTGACCAATGACGCAAATTCGGCAACGCGAAAGAACACAAGGAGACGACAATGCCCAACCCGCTTTACGACGCTTTATTCGGTCGCCATATCGGGCAATCCACGGCATTTCTGATCCTGCCCGACGGGCGCACCATCACCCATGATCAATTCATCCGCTCTGCCGCGCGCTATGCCAATGCGTTTGCTGACAAGGGACTGATAGCGGGCGACCGTGTGGCGGTGCAGATCGGGAAATCGCCCGATGCGCTGGCGCTTTATGCGGCCTGTGTTCAAGCGGGGCTGGTGTTTTTGCCGCTGAACCCCGGCTACACCGCGCCCGAGGTGGATTACTTCGTCCGAAACTCCGGTGCGCGACTGCTGGTGTGTGATCCTGCCGATGTCAGCGCACTGGCCTCCGTCGCCGCTGCGGCTGGCGCAGCTGTTGAAACCATGGACGCCACCGGCCGCGGCACGCTGCGCGATCTGGCAGCCACACTGCCCGACACATTCGACACCGTAGACCGCACCGCAGAGGATCTGGCCGCGTTCCTCTATACCTCTGGCACCACGGGCCGGTCCAAGGGGGCAATGCTGAGCCAGCAAAACCTGCTCAGCAACGCCGAAACCCTTGTCGATGTCTGGCACTTCACCAAGGCTGATGTACTGCTGCACGCGCTGCCGATTTTCCATACCCATGGGTTGTTTGTGGCGACCAACATCATGCTGCTGAGTGGCGGCGCGATGGTGTTCTTGCCCAAGCTCGATATCGACCAGTTGATCCGCTTTATGCCGCAGGCCACCGCGCTGATGGGCGTGCCGACGTTCTACACCCGCTTACTCTGCTCTGATGATTTCACCGCCGGATTGACCGCACATATGCGGCTGTTCATTTCAGGCTCTGCGCCGCTGCTGGCGGAAACCCACAAGCAGTTCGAAGAACGCACAGGTCACCGCATTCTGGAACGCTACGGGATGACGGAGACCAATATGAACACGTCGAACCCCTATGACGGACCGCGACGCGGGGGCACGGTGGGCACGCCGTTGCCGGGTGTCGAGCTCAAGATTTGCGACCCCGAAACCGGAGAGACCCTGCCTCAGGGAGAGATTGGCGTTGTTGAGGTACGCGGCCCGAATGTTTTCCAAGGCTATTGGCAGATGCCCGAAAAAACCGCCGCTGAACTGCGCGCGGACGGGTTCTTTATCACCGGCGATCTGGGGCTGATTGACGAAGACGGCTATGTGCAGATCGTCGGGCGCGGCAAGGATCTGATCATATCCGGCGGCTATAACATCTATCCCAAAGAGGTCGAACAGGTGCTGGACGATCAATCCGGCGTGCTGGAAAGCGCCGTGATCGGCGTGCCTCATGGGGATCTGGGCGAGGCACCGGTTGGTGTGCTGGTCGCCGATGGCAGCCCTGATCTGGACCTTGAGGCGCTGTCGCAGACCGTCGCGCAATCGCTGGCGCGGTTCAAATGTCCGCGCAAGCTAGTGGTGGTTGATGCCCTGCCCCGCAATACCATGGGCAAGGTGCAAAAGAACCTGCTGCGCGAGACCTATGCGGATCTGTTCAAGGGCTGACTACGGTTGCGGGTCGCCCACACAGGGCGTGCCGCCGGCCACCCAGATCGCCAGCGCCTCTTGCATCTTGGGGATGCTACCGGGGGCCGCCTCGCGCCCTGCGCCGGGGTCAAAGCCCCATGCCACAAAGGCCGACGTCCCGAGGTGATCGGACAGGTCTTCGGGCGTAAAGGCACCGTTACTGTCGGGGTCACGCAATTGCGCGCATATCTCGGCGCTGGTTTTGCCTTTCCACGCCATCTCTATCGGGGGAAGCCGCCATGCGTCCGCGATCATCGGCGGCGCGTGGGGGACGGTATTTTCCGACGCGGCGCTGATGTGACAGGTGCGGCAAGGCATCGTCTCGGCCCCGATGCGGCTTTCATCGGCAAGGATGTTCATGCCGTGCACAGGCGCTTGGTCGGCAGCCTCCTCGTGCCCCAACCCCTCCCAGAGCGGCACGCCCGCGGGACCGACGTGGCAATTGGTACAGCGCGGATGCGAGATGACCTTGTGGATGTCCTCCCACGCCGCCAGCGCCGCTGCGCGATCGGGAGCTTCTTGCGCAACAGCACCGCCCGCGTAGGCCAGCGCAATGATCCCGCCGGTGATCGCCCCGCGAAGGGTCCTCATACAAAACCGATCGACTTGGACAGCGGCAGTTCGCGGATACGCTGCCCCGTCGCGGCAAAGATCGCATTGGCCAGCGCAGGCGCGGCAGGTGGCACGCCCGGCTCACCGATGCCGCGCAGCTTGCCGCCATTCTCTAGCCCGCGCACCTCGATCTTGGGCGTCTGGTACAGCCGCAGCCCTTCGTAGAGGTGATAGTTATCCTGCTGCGGCACCCCGTCGCGATAGGTAAGCTCGCAGTTCATCGCATGGCCCAAGCCAAAGATCACCCCGCCTTGCAGCTGCGCCTCAAAGTTCACGGGCTCCAGCACGCGGCCCACATCGGCGGCGACGAACACCTTGTCGATACGGATGCCGTCGGGCGAGTTAGTGATCTCGACCACCTCGGCCACGGGCACGCCGAAGGCCAGCGTAAAGGCCAGCCCCCGTCCGCGGTTCGGCCCCAGATCGCTGCCCCATTCCGACATCTCGCCCACGGCTTCCAAGACCTTGCGCGAAGCATCGTGCCAGCACAAGCGCAGCCTCTCTTGTAACGGGTCTACCCCCGCGGCGTGGCACATTTCATCCATGAAGCTTTCATGCATAAACCCGTTGCCAGACGCCCCGACCGACCGCCAAGAACTGATTGGCACCATCGCAGGCGTGCGGTAGCCGGTCACGCGGTATTTGGGAATTTGAAACGGCTGGTCCCATGCCCCCGCGACAATCGCCACGTCCGGGCCAAAGGCGGGTTGGTTCAACCGCGCGAGCGAGGATTCAGCGACCGAAGGGGCGGCAATGGATAAATCAAACGCTGCGATACCGGCATCCGCCACAGCACCGCGTCCGCGCGCAATCGCCAGCGGGCGCGGGAAGTCATGGGTGAAGTCTTCCTCGCGCTGCCAGATCATCTTGATCGGCGTGTCGGGCAGCTGCATCGCGATCTCTACCGCTTGGGCGATATAGTCATCCTCAAGACGTCGTCCAAAGCTGCCGCCGGACATCAGCACATGCACATGGATGTCATCGCCATCCAACCCCGTCAGCCGCGCCATGTTGGCTTTGACAAAGCGGGGTATTTGCGTGCCGGTCCAAATATCAAGGCGTCCATCGGTCAGCTTGACCACGACGCTCATCGGTTCCATCGGGGCGTGGGCCAGATAGGGGATGCGGTATTCCGCCTCGACAACTGAGGCGTCTTGCAGCGCATCCTCTACGTCGCCTTCATCCTTGAAACGGCTGTCGCGGTGGTCGTCGGTGAAGGAGGCCGCCACGGCCGCAAACTGGTCGGCGCTGTTGCCGATGTAGGGCGACGGGCCCCAGTCACAGTCAACCGCCTGCGCGGCCTGAAACGCGCGCCATGTGTTATCGGCAACCACAGCAATGCCACCGGTGATCGGCAAAACCGCATGCACACCGCGCATCTGTTGCGCCGCTTCGGCATCAAAACTGTTCAACCCGCCGCCAATCGCCGGATTGGTGCGGGTCGTGGCGATCACCATACCGTCCATCTGCATATCGATGCCATAGATCTGCGTGCCCGTGGATTTGGCCACCACATCTGTGCGTTTTTGCGGCTTGGTCAGATAGCGCCATTCCGACGGGTCGCGCAGGATGACATCCTGCACAGGCTCGATCTCGGCGGCGATGCTGGCAAGGTCGATGTATTCAATCTTCAGCCCGTCCGGCAGCACGATACAACCATCTTCGGTGCCCAGTTGATCGCGCGGCAGGCCGGTCTGTTTCATCGCGGCCTTGATCAACGTCTCGCGCGCGACGGCACCAGCCATACGTAGGCGGTCGTACATATCGGGCACAGTCGACGAGCCGCCGGTGATATGCAGCCCCATCAGCTTGCCCACAACATCCACCGCGCCGCGCCCGCCGCGTGCCAGCAGCGTGTCAGAGGTCGCGGCAATCGGCAGCGCCTCTGCGCCGACAACGCCATTGAAATAGATCGCATCCGCCGGACCGGGCGACAGCTTGGCGTTGCGCGGATTGATATCAAGCTCTTCTGCGATCATATGCGCCTGCATCGACCACGCACCCTGCCCCACATCCGCACGCGGCGTGATCAGGGTGACCCCTTGGGCATCGATCTTGACGTAAGGCGTGATCGCGGTTTCACCGGGTTTCAGCCCGTCAAGCAGCGGGTTTTCGCCCTCGCGTTTGTAAAGATAAGTGCCAAAGACAACGCCCCCCGCAACAGCAACAGAGCCGACAAGGAAGCTCCGGCGGGCAATGGTTTTCACGCGCCCCATATCACACCGCCTTGAGCTTGAGCGCAGCGGTCTTTACCGCCTCGCGGATACGGGGATAGGTACCGCATCGACACAGGTTGCCGCTCATGGCGGCGTCGATCTGGTCGTCGGTGGGCGTCGGGTTCAGTTCAAGAAAAGAGGCCGCCTGCATGATCTGGCCCGATTGGCAGTAGCCGCATTGCGCGACCTGCAGGTCGATCCATGCCTCTTGGACGGCATGGCGCACGGCGGGGGTCCCCAACCCCTCGATGGTGGTAATCTCGCCCGCTACGTCACCAGCAGCCAATTGGCAGGCGCGAACCGCGATCCCGTCCATATGCACGGTACAAGCCCCGCACTGTGCGATGCCACACCCATACTTTGGACCCGTGATGCCCAGAATATCGCGCAAGACCCACAGCATCGGCATGTCTTTCTCGACGTCCACATCATGGATCACGCCATTCACCGTAAGTTTCATGCCCTGTCTCCCAACGTTCACTCTATAAATACCAGCGGGAACGACGTGGTAAACCCACCGTGTCCCGCAGCCCCCTCTGCCCTCACGTCAAAACATGATGGCCTAGGGGGCTTTAGAAAGCATAAAACGCCGCCCCACTGGGACGGCGTTTGCCATAGATTTTACGAAATCGCGCTTAGAATTCAACGACCGCACGAATGGATTCACCTTTGTGCATCAGCTCGAACCCTTCGTTGATCTGGTCCAGCGTCAGTTTGTGGGTGATCATCGGGTCGATCTCGATTTTGCCGCTCATGTACCAGTCGACGATCTTGGGCACGTCAGTGCGGCCCTTTGCCCCGCCGAATGCAGTCCCTTTCCAGACGCGACCCGTCACCAACTGGAACGGACGGGTCGAGATTTCGGCCCCTGCCGGTGCGACACCGATGATGATGCTTTCGCCCCAGCCCTTATGTGCGGCTTCAAGCGCCTGACGCATGACTTTGGTGTTGCCCGTCGCATCAAAAGTATAATCCGCGCCGCCCTTGGTCAATTCAACCAGATGCGCGACCATATCGCCTTCGACCTTGTTGGGGTTCACAAAGTCGGTCATGCCGAAGTAGCGGCCTGTCTCTTCCTTGTCGTCGTTCAGATCGACGCCGACGATCTGGTCGGCTCCGGCCAGGCGCAGACCTTGGATGACGTTCAAGCCGATGCCGCCCAGACCAAAGACTACGCAGCGCGCGCCGATTTCGACCTTAGCGGTGTTGATCACCGCGCCGATACCCGTGGTCACACCGCAGCCGATATAGCAGATCTTGTCAAAGGGCGCGTCCTTGCGGACTTTGGCAAGCGCGATTTCAGGGATGACCGTGTGATTGGCGAAGGTAGAGCAGCCCATATAGTGGTGGATCGGCGTGCCATCCATCATCGAAAAGCGCGTTGTGCCATCGGGCAGCAGGCCCTGACCTTGGGTCACGCGGATCGCCTGACACAAGTTGGTTTTGCCCGACAAGCAGTATTCGCATTCGCGGCATTCGGGCGTGTAAAGCGGAATGACGTGGTCGCCGACCTCCAGCGTGGTGACGCCTTCGCCGATTTCCAGCACAACACCCGCGCCCTCGTGACCCAGAATGGCGGGAAAGATACCTTCGGGGTCGTCGCCCGAACGGGTGAATTCATCCGTGTGGCACAGGCCCGTGGCTTTGATTTCGATCAGGACTTCACCCCGCTTGGGGCCTTCCAGATTTACGTCCATCACCTCAAGCGGTTGACCTGCGGCAACGGCGACGGCGGCGCGTGTTTTCATCATAAGAAGCGTCCTTTTGCTGTTTGGGACAAAAGGGAGAAAACGAGCCGATTTGTCAAGGTCAAGAGGGTATGGCTAAGCGGCAAGGTCTGCCGCTCGGGGCGCTGCCCCCGGAGCCGCTTTGCGGCCCCTCCCCCGGGATTTCCAGCCATTTGGAAGCATGTATATGCGTTTGTGCGCCGCGTGTTTTTCCTGTTCAATCGGTTCTGCGACAAGGATGACGTACCGTGACCGAGGAGAAGACCATGGCAGACCGAAGCGAGATCGGAATGAAAACCCGCCGCGCCGTCTTGGGCGACGCCCATGTCGACCGCGCCGAGGCGGCAAAGACCGAACTGGATGCACCGTTTCAAAACCTGATCACCGAAGCAGCCTGGGGCACGGTCTGGGCGAGTGACAAGATCAGCCATCGCGAACGATCAATGCTGACGCTGGCGTTGCTGGCGGCGACCGGCAATTTTGACGAGATCCCGATGCACATCCGTGCCACCACCAATACCGGTGCCAGCAAATCCGACGTGATAGAGGCGTTCCAGCATGTTGCCATCTACGCGGGGGTGCCAAAGGCGAACCATGCGCTTAAGCTCGCGAAACAGACCTATCAGGAAATGGAAGCTGGCGAATGACCGATCAGAACGGAGCGTTCTTTCACCGAGACCGCAATTGGCACCCGCCCGCGCTGGCACCGGCCTATAAGACGTCGGTGGTGCGGTCGCCACAAAAGGCGCTGATTTCCATGAACACAACGTTGAGCGAACAGACCGGACCGGTCTTTGGCCACACTATGCTGGGCGCACTGGATAACGATCTGATCCTTAACTACGCCGCTGACGGCGAGATGGCGATTGGTCAGCGGATCATCGTGCATGGTCGTGTGCTGGACCAGAACGGGCGCGGCGTGCCGGGTGCCTTGTTGGAGTTCTGGCAGGCCAATGCGGGCGGGCGCTATCGCCATAAGAAAGAGGGCTATCTGGCCCCGCTCGATCCCAATTTTGGCGGTTGCGGGCGCACGGTGACGGACGAGAACGGCGGCTTTAGCCTGCGTACCGTCAAACCCGGTGCCTATCCTTGGCCAAATGGGGTGAACGACTGGCGCCCTGCGCATATCCATTTTTCCGTGTTTGGACAGGGGTTTGCGCAACGGCTGATCACCCAGATGTATTTTGAGGGCGACCCGCTGATCTGGAAATGCCCCATTGTCCAAAGCATTCCGTCACGCGCCGCCGTTGAACAGCTAATCGCACCGCTGGACATGGACAATACCGTGCCAATGGATGCCCGCGCCTATAAGTTCGATATCGTGCTACGGGGCCGCCGGTCGACCCTGTTTGAAAACCGGATGGAGGGGACCTGATGCAAGAGCTGACCCAGTTGAAAGAAAGCCCGTCCCAGACAGCAGGGCCCTATGTCCATATCGGCTGCGTGCCTAATTTTTGTGATATCACCGGTGTTTACCCTGAGGATCTGGGCGCGCAGATGGTCAATGCCTATACCAAGGGCGAACGGATCACCCTCAAGGGGACGGTCTTTGACGGCACCGGCACCGCGATCAAGGATGCCATGGTCGAGATATGGCAGGCCGATGCCGACGGGATCTATCCCGGCAACGATCCACGCGGCGTGGCGGACCCGAACTTCACCGGCTGGGGGCGCAAAGCGGGGGACTATGACACCGGCGAATGGGTGTTCCACACCATCCGACCCGGTGCCGTGCCCTTTCCTGACGGGCGGATGATGGCCCCGCATATCAGCTTGTGGATTGTCGCGCGGGGGATCAATATCGGCTTGAATACACGCATGTATTTCCCCGATAGCGACAACAGCGCAGACCCGTTGCTGACCCGCATCGAACATCAAAACCGCGTAGCGACCCTGATCGCGGAGAAAGAGGCCGATGGCGTCTATCGGTTTGATATTTACCTTCAGGGCGAGAAAGAGACAGTGTTCCTAGATGTCTGATCCATGCATTCTTTGCGTTGCCATCACCGGCAGCGTGCCCACCAAAGCCGCCAACCCCAATGTGCCTGTCACGATCAACGAACAGATCGAAAGCACCCATGCGGCATTCGAGGCCGGGGCGAGCATCTGCCACGCTCATGTGCGCAACGACGACGAGACCCCCTCGTCGGACCCTGAAAAATTCGCGCGGCTGAAAGAGGGCGTCGAGAAACACTGCCCCGGCATGATCATCCAGTTCTCGACGGGCGGGCGGTCCGGTGCGGGCGAGGCGCGTGGCGGCATGCTGTCCTTGCGGCCCGACATGGCGTCTTTGTCGGTGGGGTCGAACAACTTTCCCACCCGCGTCTACGAGAACCCGCCGGATCTGGTGGAATGGCTGGCGTCGGAAATGCGCACCTACGAAGTCGTTCCCGAGATCGAGGCCTTTGACCTGAGCCATATCTTGCAAGCCATCCAGCACCACAAGAACGGCAAACTGTTCGGGCGGCTGTATGTGCAATTCGTCATGGGCGTCAAAAACGCCATGCCCGCCGACAAAGAGGTCTTTGATTTCTATGTGGCACAGATGAAGGCGCGGGCCCCCGAAGCTGCTTGGTGTGCCGCAGGAATCGGGCCGAACCAGATTGTTGTGAACGAATGGGCCATTGCCGCAGGCGGCCACACGCGTGCCGGCCTGGAAGACAACGTACGTCTGGACAAAGACACGCTGGCCCCGTCGAACGCGGCCTTGATCAAACGTGCCGCAGATCTGTGCGAGAAATACGAACGTCCCGTTGCGACATGGCAGCAAGCGCGCGACATTCTCGGGCTGCGCAGCGTCGCGGGCTAACCGTTTTTTACTGCCCCCGTTTGTGACACCATAAAGCGGGGGCGGCACCGGCCTTGGCGCAGATTGCATTTGGCCCGACCCGCGTGCCACCCGTTTGGAAAGCACCTGCCCCTTAACCCAAGGAACCGCCACCCGTGACACGTATCCTTGCTGTAACCTGTATGCGCAACGAAGGGCCTTACTGCCTTGAATGGATCGCGCATCACCGCGCCGCGGGGGTGACCGATTTTCTAATTTTCACGCATGATTGCACTGATGGCACGCCAGAACTGCTGGATCTGCTTGGCGATGTAACCCATGTGCCCTTTGTGCCCGAGGTCGATAAATCGGTTCAGTGGCAAGCGATGCGGCTGGCGGATCGCCATGATCTGATGAAGCAGGCCGATTGGGCGCTGTTCTTTGATTGTGACGAATTCCTGTGCCTTCAGGCTCCGATGGCTAGCCTCAATGATCTGATTGCCGCGGTCCCGACTGACACCGACGCGATCGCCCTGCCGTGGCGATTATTCGGTGCGGATGGCCAAGAGGCTCTGCAGGACGCGTTGACCCCGCTCCGGTTTCGCCGGGCCGCACCCGAGCCCTTTCACCTACCCGCTGGCAGCTTTTTCAAAACCCTGCACCGCCCCGCAGCCTTTCAGAAGCTCGGTGTGCACCGACCCAAGAAAAAGGGCAGCACCAGCCCGCAGTGGAATCTTGGCGGTGTGCAGGCGGCCCCAGGCGGGTTTGCCGAAAATGACAACCGGATCAATATATTCGGCGCCCTACAGACCCACGCGCGGGCGCGGTTGAACCACTATTCCTTGCGGTCAGCGGCAGAGTTCATGGTCAAACGCGGACGCGGCCTGCCCAACCGGACGACCAAGCCACTAGACCTGCATTACTGGGCGGAACGGAATTTCAACACGGTCAAAGACACGATGATCGACCCGATGATGGCCGCGACCAAGGCTGAGATGACCCGCCTGCGGGCCCTGACGGGCGTCGCTGCCGCGCATGAAGCTGCGATCCAGTGGCACCAAGACGCCTTTGCTGCGCTGATGTCGGACCCCGCCGAGGTTCAGTTTTACTGGCATCTGCTGTTGCTGGGTACCAGCACGCCCCCGACCGCCGAGCAAACACAGGCCCATTTGTTGCGCCACGTCGGCACCTGACGGGCCCCTACCCGCGCACCGTCCCCCGAAGGGCACCGGCATAGAAAAAGGCGCGGCCGGGGACCGGCCGCGCCTTGGAGTGTCGTTACGCTTGCTTACGCGAGGTCGAAACGATCAAGGTTCATCACCTTGGTCCATGCCGCCACAAAGTCGGTGACGAATTTGTCTTTCGCGACGTCGCCGGCATAGACTTCCCCGATGGCGCGCAGCTGCGAGTTCGACCCGAACAGCAGATCAACAGCGGTACCGGTGTGCTTGAGCTCACCAGTGGCGCGGTCGCGGCCCTCGTAGATGTCGTCGGTGGCAGTCTCTTCCGCCTTCGACCACACAGTACCCATGTCCAGCAGCGTGGTGAAGAAATCGTTGTTCAACGTACCGGGCGCATCTGTGAACACGCCGTGTTTAGAGCGACCCACGTTGACGTCCAGTGCGCGCATACCACCGACCAACACAGTCATTTCCGGCGCGGTCAGCGTCAGAAGCTGGGCGCGATCCACCAGCAACTCTGCCGTGGTGACCGAATAGCGGGTCTTGGCAAAGTTGCGGAAGCCATCTGTCACAGGCTCGAGATAGGCAACGGAATCGACTTCGGTCTGCTCAAGCGAAGCATCGCCGCGGCCCGGTGCGAAGGGCACAGTCACGTCGTGGCCTGCGTCCTTTGCAGCTTTCTCGATCCCGGCGGCACCGGCCAACACGATCAGGTCAGCGACAGAGATCTGCTTGTCCCCGGACTGCGCGTTGTTGAAGTCAGTGCGGATCGTTTCCAGCACGCCAAGCACTTTGGCCAATTGGTCAGGCTCGTTCACTGGCCAGTCTTTCTGCGGTGCCAGACGGATGCGCGCGCCATTGGCACCACCCCGTTTGTCCGACCCGCGGAAGGTCGCAGCAGAGCCCCAAGCGGTGGCTACCAGTTCCTGAACGCTTAGGCCCGATGCCAGCACCTTGTCTTTGAGCGATGCAACGTCCGCGTCATCCACCAACGTATGCGTCACGGCGGGGATCGGGTCTTGCCAGATCAGCTCCTCGCTGGGGACATCCTTGCCCAGATAGCGGGCAATCGGCCCCATGTCGCGGTGGGTCAGTTTGAACCATGCACGGGCAAAGGCGTCGGCGAATTCCTCGGCGTTCTCGTGAAAACGCGTCGAGATTTTGAAATACTCGGGGTCTTCGCGCAGCGCGAGGTCAGAAGTGAACATCATCGGCGCGTGACGTTTGGAGGGGTCGTGCGCATCCGGCACGGTCCCTGCGGCGTCGCCATTCTTTGGTGTCCACTGCACGGCACCGGCAGGGCTTTTGGTCATTTCCCACTCGAGCCCCAGCAGGTTGTCGAAATAGGTCATGTCCCAGCTTGTCGGGGTCTGCGACCATGCGCCTTCAAGCCCGCTGGTCAGGGCGTGGATGCCGTGGCCGGTCTCGTGCTTGTTGGTCCAGCCAAAGCCCTGGCTTTCCAGTGGCGACGCTTCGGGATCGGGGCCGGCATTCTCGCCGCCCACGGCACCGTGCGCTTTACCAAAGGTGTGACCACCCGCGATCAGCGCCACGGTTTCATAGTCGTTCATCGCCATCCGGCCAAAGGTGTCGCGGATGTCATTGGCAGAGCCTTGCAGATCGGGTTTGCCGTCTGGCCCTTCGGGGTTCACATAGATCAGGCCCATCTGCACAGCGGCCAGCGGGTCTTCCAAGGCGCGCTCTTCGCTATAACGCTTGCTGCCGAGCCATTCGTCTTCGGGGCCCCAGTAAACGTCCTCTTCGGGTTCCCAACGGTCCACACGGCCACCGGCAAAGCCGAATGTTTTCAATCCCATGGATTCAAGCGAGATGTTCCCGCACAGGATGATCAGATCGCCCCATGAAATCTGGTTGCCGTATTTCTGTTTGATCGGCCACAGCAGGCGACGCGCTTTGTCGAGGTTGGCGTTATCCGGCCAGCTGTTGAGCGGCGCAAAACGCTGTGTGCCCGTGCTGGACCCGCCACGGCCATCCGCCGTCCGGTAGGTGCCCGCTGCGTGCCACGCCATACGGATGAAGAAAGGGCCGTAGTGGCCGTAGTCTGCGGGCCACCAGTCCTGCGAATCTGTCATCAGCGCGTGCAGGTCTGCCTTGACCGCCTCGATGTCCAGTTTCTTGAACTCTTCAGCATAGTTGAAATCCGGCCCCAGCGGGTTCGAATCGATGGAGTTTTGGTGCAACAGCTTGAGGTTCAGCTGGTTCGGCCACCATTCATTCAACGACCGCGCACCGCGCTTTGAGTTGCGGCCGTGGCTGCCGACAACCGGGCATTTGCTGATGTTTTCGACGTCGTTTCCGTCCATGGTGGTCTCCGATGTTATCTGTCTGGTGCGCGGTTTGGGCCGCGTCACGGGGGATGGATGTCGGGGGCGCGACACAGTCTGCCCCCGTCTTTCTGGAATTGTTCTAACAGCAGTTATTGATTAGTTTAAGTTGGCATTTCCTATCAGTTTGATAACTACAAACTATGACTAACATCACCTTAAAGCAGCTTCGCTATTTCGAGGCCGTCGCCCATCACCGTCATTTCGGCCACGCCGCTGAATCTTGTGCGATTTCGCAGCCTGCCCTGTCCGTGCAAATCAAGGAGCTAGAGCAGAACCTGCAGACGCCCCTGTTTGATCGCGGCGGTCGCACGATCACACTGACCAGCTTTGGCGTCGATTTCGCGCCACGCGCACGGGCGATCTTGCAAGGCGTGGACGAGCTGCAAGATATGGCGCGGGCGTCCAAGGACGGGCTGATGGGCCGGCTGAGAATCGGGATCATCCCCACCATCGGCCCTTATCTGCTGCCCTCGATCATCACCAAGCTGACGCAGATGAACCCCGCATTGGATATCCACGTTCGCGAAACGATGACCCCGCGGCTGATCAACGAGCTGACAGAAGGCCGCATCGACACCGCCATTGTCGCCCTGCCCGTGTCAGAGCCGTCCCTGACCGAAGTTGCCCTGTTCGACGAAAAATTCATGCTGGTCCGCCCCGAGGCAGACCGGGGCAAACCGATCCCCAGCAGTGCACGCTTGAACGAAATGAAGCTGCTTTTGCTTGAGGAAGGGCACTGTTTCCGCGATCAGGCTCTGTCGTTTTGTGACATGCAGTCGGAAACCGCGCGCGAGGGGCTGGATGCGAGTTCACTGTCCACACTCTGTCTCTTATACACATCTGACGCTGCC
>OJBZ01000465.1_pt1 | contig 22277 bp, 20 predicted proteins | sample 1591671 | NCBI WGS metagenome assembly OJBZ01 (sample SAMN05416850, study PRJEB24817) | seawater metagenome | isolation source: Sea water | place: Canada:Atlantic | collected 2013-07
GAGATAGGAGTCCGTCTCGTGGGCTCGGAGATGTGTATAAGAGACAGCGCTAAACCCTTCAAGTTCGGCGCGATCCAAAGCGGCAGCCGCCCGTTTCAGTGTTGCCTGCGCAAACAAGCGCGCCTTTTGCGGCGCATCTGGACCATAATACCCAAACAGCTGGACACCGCGAAACCCGTCACGATAGGTCATGCTAACCTTGTAACCTTCGGGGGCAGTGCATCCGGTAGCGTTTGAGACCTGCACCCGATCCGATCCGACCTGTTTCAGGTGAACAGTTGAAAAATCGCAAATCACATCGGGGAGAAAATAGGCCCGAGGATCGCCGATTTCATACAGCATTTGCTCGCCGACAGTGCCGATATTAACAACCCCACCGGTGTCTTTGGGCTTCGTCACAACAAACGTACCATCGCTGGAAATCTCGGCGATCGGATAACCTATTTCCGCAATCCCTTCGGCTACATCCTTCCAATCGGTAAAATTTCCGCCGGTGGCCTGTGGCCCGCACTCCAATATATGACCCGCCAGCGCGCCCCCGGACAGCATATCATAGTCCTCAGGTGCCCACCCGAAGGCGTGAATGCACGCGCCCAATGTGACAGCACTGTCCACACAGCGGCCTGTGATGACGATGTCCGCGCCCTGCTGCAACGCCTGCGCTATCGGAAACGCGCCCAGATAGGCATTGGCGGAGGCAATTGTTTCGACTGCGGGGAACGAAGCGCCGGAAAACATTTCCGTCACTCCGCTTGCGGCATAGTCTTGCAGGCGGCCAGTAAGATCGTCGCCGGTCACAACAGCAACCTTCAGGGGCAGCCCGGCCTCTGCAATCATTGCACGCAATTTCTCCGCGCACGCCAGAGGATTTAAACCACCAGCATTAGAGACAATTTTGACGCCTTTACCGGCAATAGCGGAAAGATTAGGGCCGATGGCTGCGCTTAGAAAGTCGGGCGCATATCCCATTTCGGGATTGCGTGCTTTGGCCCGAGCGAGAATCGACATCGTGATTTCAGCAAGATAGTCGTATACGATTACGTCAACATCACACGTCAGAAGTTGCGCCGTCGCGTGCGGCGCTTCCCCCCAGAATCCGCTGGCCCCACCGACCTTGAGAATTTTTGACATGACTTCCTGCCCCCCAGTAACAAACCGTATGGTCTGTTTTTAAGATCGTTGTATAAGAAACGCAATAGGAAATTAGGAGTGCCCCGTATGCCCGATCGAACACCTTCAAGCACCACATCAAATCGTCAGACACAGCGCAGTGAGGATACACGCCGCAAGGTCTGTGCTGCGGTGGTTATCTGCCTTGATGAAATGGGATATTCCGATACAAGCATCCAGCGTGTGCAGGAACGGGCCAGGGTATCACGCGGTGCCTTAATGCATCAGTTCGCGACAAAAGAGGACTTGATGGCGGACACATTAGCGCACCTGCTTGCCCCAACACGCAGATTCAAAAGCCAGAAACGAACTCAAACCAATACGGTTGCAAGAGGGGTTTCGATGGAGGCCGATCTGCTAAGCTTGTGGTCCAAGATCGCCGACCGACCAGAAGGGCGCGCTACGGTAGAGATCTTGGTAGCCGCGCGGACAGACAGAAAACTGCGTGATAAAATCGAGCCCGACCTTAAGAAGTATAATGATGATATCAATCAGGACATTCTTCGTGTTTATCAAGCGATAAACGGCACTGACGAGGACGTAGTAGAAATCTGGTCGATATGTCGTGTATTCTTACGGGCCTTACACATTCAGGAACGGTTTAATTCCGATCCAGAAATGGCACAAATGATGATAATACGTCTGGCTAAATTAGTAGCGCCCCATATGCGCGCCCGTACACCAGAAGCTAAGTAGGTGGTGCTGTTCCCTGTTCGCACCTAGATGTTAGATTCCACGGTTTGATGGTGCGGTAATCCCCGCATTTTTAATGGGGCTCAGCCGTAGAATTCACGCGGCTGTTTTTAGTCTCATTGCGAGCGTCATACTGAATTGATGCGGTGGATGCCTCCACCCAACGGCATCGAATGTGCCAAAGTGGTTTCATATGAACCAAAGAGAGGGAGGCATCCATGTCAGAAATTAGCATATTGGCGATTGATTTAGCCAAGAACAGTTTTCAGGTTTGCGCGGTAAGGGGTGACCGGACTATCGTTTCCAACCGTGCAGTGTCTCGGCCGCGACTCATTCGCATGGCGCAGTTCACGGTTCTCTCGCCCCAGAGTCTTGATGCGATCACGTTCCTCGGTCGTGACACCGCCGCGCATGCCACTGTCTTTCTCGGCCTGCTTGACCCATCCACTCAAGGTCTGGGGAATACAGCCAATCTTGGGTGCAATGGCCGCGATCGCGCCCGCCTGCGTCTCATAGGAGCCTTGATGCTCAAACACCATACGGACCGCGCGGGCGCGGACCTCAGGCGAGTAGCGATTTGCCATTTTGTTTTTTGTCATAACCATCATCCTTACTTAAGTTGATGGCCTCCGACAGACCCGGGGCGATTCAATTCCCCCATGTTCTGCGACCCCTCCAGCCCCTCTCGGGACATCGCTACGCGATACCTTGCCGGGCAAGGCATGGCAGAAAGGCACAATCGAGAACTCAAACCGCCGCCTTCGAAGGTGGCTGCCCCGCAAACGCGACATCCGGCAATGCACAGATCACGATATGAAGGTGATCTGTGATCGCCTCAACAACACGCCGTGTAAGTGTCTTGGATGGAAGACGCCAGCCGAGGTCTTCCGCAAAAAAATGTTGGAGAAAAGGCGATGACACCCCTACCCTGAGATCGACAAGAGGCACGGTTCAGGTATCGCTCACTGTACTTTCGCCACAATTTATTTTGCGTAAGACGTTTCTGCGCCAGTCCAGACGTTCCTAATTCCTTCTCAGGGTCAGGAATGTTTCCGCGCTTCACAATAACCGAAAAATAGAAAGCATGACAACATGAAGGACGATGTCAAAGAAGACCTGAAGGCCGCCTTACGTCCCTACTATGCCAAACAATCAGTGCCAATAGCATTCCCGATTTGGACCGGAGAGCCAACCACATCGGCCAGCGTCACCTGTCCAATCTGCGATAACGCCGGTCATGTTGCCTTTGTCATTGAGGACGTGGTTGAAGCTAAATGGGGACTGATTACCGATTGCTCCTGCGAATTTGGTTCAGGCGGCCTCATCAGTCTCAAGGGCGTTGCACCACAAGTCCGGCCGGGTTCCCTGCGCCCGTCGTTTCGGCACGCACAGGGTGCGTTGGACCGACGCTGGGACCGCGGGATGCTTCTCTATAAGGCTTTTAATGAGGGGTTTTCCGCTGTCGAGGATGAACTGATGGCAGAGTTGGAGGGGTCAGATGTTCCTTTCGACGAATGGCTGGGGGGAGGCCTGTCTCATTATTCAGACAATCTGTTTGATCTGCCTGAGTTCGACTGGTGGCAGATCGGGAAATGCTGGGAGACCCTCTGCGTGCTGGATAGAGAGCGCGTCTCCGAATTTCTCGACGCTAACGCAGAGTTTGACAAATTACTCGCTGCAGTGGACCGGGCGACTGGGACAGGTATCTGGGTGCATGACGGCTTTGGGTTGGGATGAGGGGGCATCTCAGGTTGCCAGTCTGATATTCCCGGACGTCCGAAAAGGTTCGAGATATCACGCGCAGGCATGTGTGCCGTTTGATAGGGAACGCCAAACGGCTCCTCGCCGAAAAGCACGTGCACCGGTCAACTGTTTCTGAATCACTTCAGAGAGCTTCACGGTGGTCTCCTTTAGCTTTACCAGTCTGTGGGCTTGATTACGGCTGGCAATTGCCAGCGGCAAGCGCGAGGCGCTCTGTCTGTCTCTGAGGTAGCCGCGGGTACACCTCTGGCCAACAGGTGTTTGCATCGTCCTTTTCACCGCTGCGAGACGACGACGACGCCCGATATCAAATTGTCCATGTCATCGGCAATACATGCGTCCCTCCGTTCTGGGCTAGATCAAAGAGATCGACAGCCAACGTACCAGACAAATTTGGGCCCAATATGTCCGAGCGAGACCCTGCGCCGGAATGTTAAAGTGTTATCCGGCGTTAACTCCTTTGTGGTCAAAAGCCTCGGCAAGCAGCCCGTCCATCATTTCTTGGCCCCTTGCCCTTTGCGCCCTCGCGACCTGTGTCGCTTGATACTCCAGACTGGTCCGTGCGTCCCTCTGCGCGGCAAGCGCCAACGCCATGTCGACGCCTTCAGGCCCAAGCTGTCCGAGCTCGGTGTGGACCCGCGTTCGCGCGATGTGGGCTCCCGTCCCCATATGTTTGCGCCAGACGGTCGAGGGATACTCCCGACTGAGGCTCTTGCCGCTTACATTACGCAACACAGTGATCTGGTCCGCAAGTGATTGATCTCGCAGATGCCCGAGATGATCTGGATCCATGCCGCGCAGAACAATGCCGTCAAGGAAGGGTTGTAAACGCATGTGCAGCCGACCCCGGAGAGGTTCGTCTTCCTTCGTCGTTTCTATATCGATCCGGTAGCGATCCCCGTCAAATTCCACGCCCTCGCCCCACACCAGCTGCCCGTCGCCAAGTCGCAGCGGTATCAACGTCCAAAATGCGATGCAGAACGCTTCGTTCAGAAGCCGTATCTTGGTTTGCCGACGCGGGGTTTGAGCACTCTGCTCGAGCAAGGCATGAGCCAACCTCCACGTTTCTTTCAAACCGGGGAGCTCTTCAAAGCGGCCAAATTTCAGCGGCACTACGGATGTTAACGCTGCCCGCAGAACATTCTCGTGTGCGCGGATTGCTTCTAGTGTCAATCGGTCGATCCCGAGCGCTTCGCCAAATTGACGCAGCCGCATGACGGCCGTGTGCCGCGTCGCGGGGCGGTCCCCTTGCTGAGCGTATGTAGGGTCTTTGCGTGCTTTGGCATGGGCAGTGCGCGAGGCTTCCATCCGCCGGATTCCCTCGATTGTAATCTCGACCTGCGCGCCTGCGTCAATCTGGGCCTTGGCATATTCGCGCAGAACCTCTTCCATACTGTCGATCACAGATTCAGCCGGGAGCCGCTCGTGCACCGCCACAATACCTGTCCGCCACTGATCCAATTTGGCGCGCCAACACTTCGGTAGCGCAACGCGCGGCACACGTCGGGCCGCCACGGGCCGCGGCACGGTGCCGGCACGCGAGAGCCGCGGCGGGCTTTTTCGGACAATTGCCTCGGCGAGGATCACATGCGCCGCAGGGTTGCCTGGCATCAGGGTATCTATCGCAATTTTGAGCGCGCGTAGGCGACGGCTTGACGTCACATCAGCACTGAACGCGAGGTAGTCATCGACAGACGGCGCCGAAAGCCCGCGGGCCGCGGCAAACTCCAAGAACCGCGCGAACACCCGCAACTCCTCAAGGTTCAGCTCGCCAAAACCGGCAAGCTCACGGTAGGGGGCCATCAAAGGATCCGCTGCAAGTACGTCCCTGCCCCGCCCATCACAGATACGGCTGCGGCCCCTTTTTGCGCGGATTGCATCTCGAACTGTGCGCAACACAGGCGTGCCCGCAGGCAGCAGGCGGTCGAACGCCGTCCGCAGGTTCTCAAGTTGCCGTGTCGATGTGTCGTCAGCTGCAAAGGCCAGGAAATCCGCGAGGTCGGGCACCGAGATGCGACCTGCGCCAGCATACATGAAAAACCGGTCCAAAGTGCGCAGTTCACGCGGGCCAATCTCATCAAGTCGTGGCGCGGCCCGGTAGGGTGCGAAATGCGCCGCGCAGAGGATTTCTGCACGGCTGCGGGTATCGTATGTGTTAGTCATCCATCAATCCGATCATCATGTCTTGGCCGCGCTCAACAAGCTTGAGGGCGTTGAGCCAGCCGTAGAACTGGCGCAGGGTACCGACAGTATCGTCGATGCGTTTCGCAATCACTTCGATCTCTGTTGGGTACCGGTCGAGCAGCAGTGAGGTTTGGCCGTGGCGCATCTGATGCGGCGTCATCGGAAAATCGACAACCGTGCGCATGAGCTGCGCAAATTTTGCGGCAAAGTAATCCGCATTAAGATGCGGCCCTGGCGTTTTAACTGCGGGAAAGAGATACGGACTGGTATCCGCGTGCGCAAACAGCGGCCGGATGGTCTCGACATACCAACGTATCGTATCGTAGGTGCCGTATTTGTTGCATTTGATCGGAAATTTGATCTCGACCTTGTTCTTTGTGACTGCGGCCGGCAGAAAAACTTTGATCGGCTTGTTGCCTTTCGCCGGAATTCGGATCTGGGCGTCTTCGCCAACGCATGTGAGCGCCATGACGTTGGTGCGCCGGATCGGCGCGCCGCCAATCTCGATGGCTGCAAAACAGGCGCAGACCCCAAGCATTCTGGCGCGCGAGGTCTCCCGCTTTGTAAGCCTACGACCCTCCACTGTGGCTTGTGCAAGAATATCCTCTGCAGCCGTCCGCAGGGTTACGAAAGAGGTCAAAAAGCGGCGGCGCAGATGTGGCTTTTCCACAAGTCGTTCACAAAATTTGCGATTGACCTTTGTCATCGACTTTTCGGCCGCTCCACCAGCACGCGCGGTTCTGTTATTGCTGAGAACCTGACGCATACCAGTACCGTCAATGCCAAGATACTCTCGCACTTGGTTGATCGCTTTGAGGTATTTGCGCGCGCTGCGAGGCTCGAGATGTCCTTTTGATTTTGGCTCTTGTTGGCGGCGAAACAGTTCGCCGGCGATCGCATACATCTTCTCGTCGCACGCAAGAAGGGCCGCGAGGTCATCGTGCTCGACACAAATCACGCCCAGATCAAGCCCCGCCCTCAAAGCCGTACGAAACGCGGACTTCATCACATCGGCATGCCGATCGTGCACATCACTGAACGTTTGTGTAACAGGATCCCAAGCTTTGTTCGTGACTTTGTCGACCCAAGCGGCACACTGATTTTCCCAAGCTTGAGGGATTTCTGTTCTGACCGGTGCCCGGCAGAGGGCCACGAAGTTGATCGCGCGATCGGGCAGAAGCGGCAGAATTTCGGGGAAGGCGCGCAACTCATCCAAGCGCGCGAGGGACCGGGCATGAGACTCCCTGACATTGCCGCTGAAGTCGCCATCGATCTGTTGCGCCCGCTCCATTGTCAGGTCCAGAGGCTGCCACCCGTAAGACCGCGCTGTCAGTGCAAAACTTGTCAGCATCGCAAGTTTCATCGGATGCCAGTCCGCTGTCCCCACGCGCGCTTCCGTGCGTGGTTTGATTGCCGCCAGCAGTACGGTCCACTCGTCCTGCGCCGCGCGCAAGCGCGCTTTCTCGGCATGCACGCCGAGGAATGACTTCTGCGCGGCCAATACACGACGCCGAAACGTCTGATACGCGCTTTCGGTTGGCCAATGGTCGAGATCAAACCCGTTAAGGGGGAACCGTGCAGCGACGCTCGCAAGATCGGCGTCGATAGCCGCAAGGGGGCGATTTTGGATGTCAGCCACGCGGTCTACCGCGTTCACGTATCTGGTTCGGGTACTTGCCGTTAGATCCGTGCGGGCCGCGGTGTAAACACGAAGTTCTGCAAAGCTGGGCTTGCCGCCCGATACGGGCGTTCCAACGAATGTCGGGGAGGTGGATTTGACGGATGGCTTACCGAAGAGATCAAGCATGGGGATTATCCTTTTGAAGTTGGTGTTGGTCACTAAAGTGGGGTTTTGTTCACTTAAACGCGGTTGGGACATAGACGCCCTCAAGGTTACCGCCGGTGAAACCTCGAGGGTGTTTGTGTCCCGGTCACTTGCGTGTAGGTTCGGTCGCTTGGAGGAAATCGGCGTGTCCGCAAGAGTGAACCGACATCGGTGGAGACCTCATGTTCTTGGGATCAGGGAGCCGAAGCCGGGAGCGGTACGCGCATAGGCGGGGAGGGTTTGGCGGCCGTGCCAGGCCAAAACGTCGGCACGGCGCCAGCGCAGACCACGCGCGTTTTCGCGACCATTTGAAAGATCGATGGCCTTTGGGAAAAATGGCATCCGTGCGGGCACGTTGCCTTTCGACCAGCGGTAGATGATGGAGGGGGTCACGCCGATGAGATCCGCTGCCGCTTTTGCATCAAGCAGGGGTACCTTCAGCTCCCCCGCGCGCTGCAGGTCTTGTTCCAGCGCCAGCCCAAAAGCCGTCCACACGACAGGCCAGCGTGTCGTGCCGCCGACCAAGCGGATGCCGAGCGCCCTTAGGACACGCGAAAGCGCCCTGTAGTCGCCGTTGTTGACAGGCTTCAGGCGGAAAAACGTGACCAAGTCATCTTTGGAAAGGGGGGTGTCATGCGTCATGCCAGGGACATAGGTCCCGAGCATGCGCGCAAGAAAACACGACATGCGTTGAGACACGCAGTGCTTTGAAACCGACCACAGCGACGGCGCGGTCAGTTTGCAGTGTCGATGCGGCCTACGCGGGCCGCCAAGCTACCGGCTTTGGCGTCGGGGGCGATGCCGACGCCAACCTCATCGAAACGAAGGATAACTCCGCCGCATGCGGCCAAGTCCTGTTCTGTTTTTTCGGCCCTGATAGATGCCGTACCAGAAGGGTCATCCCAAGATTTGAAAGGCTAAGCCTAATTTGCCAACAACTTGGCTTTAGAAACACCGTCATCTGAATCCGGTATGTTTCGGATTCAGAATTTCGAGGATCAATACGGGATAGTGCTAAGGTCCTGTGATGTTGAACACCACGATAGCCTCGCTGCCCTATTGAGCGTGCCCGGGCCTATTTTGCAGGATCCCTAGAGGTCTTGGTGGGTTTCGGTTTGTGCATAGACGCTATGTTCTGTGTGAAAGATATCAATGCTGTCATTCGCCAGGTCCCATTTCAGTACGCCCTCATTGCCATAGGAATCCTTGCACCCCAGATTAACAGAATAGGTGTACGCCAACCCAAACATCGCAACGCGATGGATCACGTCCGCCGCAAGGTCCATAGACGGGACCGCACTAAAGCTCTCTATCTGCGCAGTGTCATCCTCGCCCTCATAGGTCAGTTCAATTTTTTCAAGTTCCAGTCTTCGCAAATCGGCCAGAAGGAGCCGTCGGATTTCAATGAGGTCGTCCTGTGTTGGATTGTTCGGGTCAAGCAAGTTGAACTCTAGCTGAAGCATCTGTGTCATTCTTTATTTTCCATTTCTTGGGCTATCCGCATTTTTCTTCTGTTGCAGAGAGGTTCCCGGTGCCGAGATTGGCGTTAAAACAAGGTTTTGTGACGGCGCGGGAATCCACTGCTTCCCGCGTTAGTGCGCCTTGTCAGCGGACAAGACGTTCGGAGCATCGGCTGATGGGCCGACCTCCTCCAATCGGACAGTCAAAGAGCCTTTCACCGCTTGACTCCTGAGTTCTGTTTGCCGCGATAGGGATTGATCAGATCCCAAGCAACGCGTTGCCATGTTCAGCGACAATACAGTCTCCTTCCGACGTGCGTTTCCTTCCTTTCATGAGACGCCGGTGACGTAGTCAAACGACGAAAACACAATGTCCGTCCGTCGTATCAAGAATATGGGTCGAGCGATTATGCAGCGGAAACGCCACTGCGAAATTTTATGCAAATGCCGGGCGTTCGGTTTGGGGGTTCCGAGTAGGCCCGCCTTATCTTCAAAACCTCGACGCCTTGAGCCAGCTTTTTGCAAGTCGTGCGCTGTCCGGGCCCGCACGGTGTGGTGCCGCACGCCGCTCGAGCGTTTCGTAAAGCATATCCAAAGCATAACCAGAGTAGAGGGCAAACGAGATGTGCTCGAAGTTCTCAATTGAGGGTACTTCGTCATATCCACCGGCGTGCAGCAAGCGGGTGAGCCAATGTGTTTCGAACTCGGGAGCATCTGAAACAAGTTGCCGCCCGGCAAGGGTTTTCAGAAAGGCCTGTGACACAACCTCCACCGAAGGTGCGCCCGCCAGACTCGAGAACTCAATCTTGTGGACCGCGCCACTAAGATGCGACCAGTCATCTATATCCCATGCTGCGGCGGGGCTGATCAGCGAGCTCCACGTCTGCACGGCACCCTTGTCGATCCACGAAAGACCGATCTCGATCGGCCAGCTTTCGAGCGAAAGGCTTGACGCTTCAAAGTCCAGAATGGCGAAGTTTTCAATTTTATCTCGCGTCATTGCACGCGATCCCTTTGCGAGGGGAGCAGGTCGATCACTATCATATAGGCTCCAGCTATTTGAACCATTTGCATCAAAAATTTGAGAGTCGCAAAAACCTCCCTTCCGACCTTCTCAAAGCCGGAAAGGAGACCTAAGCTGTCTAGAGGCAGTCGGACAATTCTTCGAGGCTAACATCGGCATCCAAAGGGCCCGAATGCGCGATGACGACCGCCGTGATCACCCATGTTCCAAACGCGGTTGCGATCCTTGGGCTCATGTCAGCGGTTTGCTGCAATGTCTCCAGAATCCTGATCATCTGAGACGCGCCTTTTGCCATCTTATATCCTTTGACCTGAGGCGCAGTGCTCGTTTGCATCAAAAACGTCTCCCATTCTGCCTCACTGCGGCACCCCCTCAAGACCTCTAAAGCTTGGGGCCAAGCCAGCGGGAACTCTGTCGCAAGACACAGGCCTTGGTTGCGCGCGAAACTGCGCAGACCGGTGGTCAAGGCAAAGATCAGATCATTGGCATTGACCAGACCTGCGCGGTGCAATTGCTGGGAAAGTTCTGCAGCAGCAGTTGGTGCGAGGCGGCGAAAGAGAGCCTCTGCTGAAAGAACTGGGCGAGTATAGGGGTTGAGTTCGGTCATCGTAGTATCCTTGTAAAAGTCGAAAGTGGAAAAGCGCCTGCGGAGGCAGAGGCTCGGGGGTGAAGGACGACGCACCAACGCAGCCTGCGCGTTAAAGCTTGCGCTGTGGGTGATTGACAGGTGTTGCTGGGAATGGGCGTCGACCTCCCTATTATTCATCAAGGGGGATCTTCGACCTGCGCGTCCGCAAGAAGACGCGCAGGGCCGAAGGGACCCTGCCCCTTAAAATTCCCCTTGTTTGCAACAAACAGGATATTGCGTTTTTACAATATCGACATCCTTTAGGTGCCGAATGCGGGGATCAGGCATAATAGTGCTCCAATACTGGCCGTGGCGACGCGCCGATGCGGTGGCATGCGCCACGCTGCATCAGCCGAGGACTCCGCTCGAAAACCACATAACTTTGTGGACTGTACGTGCGCTTCAGACTGCTGAGCGTGAGCCGGAAAGGTTGCTCAGACAGTTATCTCAAGATGCATGGGGCCAGTGAGCAATGTCTGTTTTCCCAGCACTAAAAAAATCCCGAACATCGCAACAAACCGGTCCGAGCCATTACATAATACTTCGCAGATTCTGCCGACTTTGCCCCTACCCCGTGCCAGTGATGTAGTCGTTCGGAACAGCTTGGATTGGTGCTGTTTTCCGACCCGTTTGGCTTAGCACCTCTGCACAGGTGCACGTTGAAAGCGGGCCCCAGATTTCCTCTGCACGCCGAAGCGCGTCGAGCGCACTGTCAGCCTTGATCAGCGCCGTGCAAGAACGCGCATAGGGGCGCGCTTGCTGTAGCTCAATTATGTGAAGTTGGTCACGTATTTGCGCAGGCAAGCTGGACAACATATCTGCCGCCTCGATCCCACACCGTTTTCGGTAAGCCTTTACTGCATCAAGTGATGTAAACAAAGCCGGGGCGTCTTCGACGAGACCGGAGCCCGAGAGACGAAGCCCTCCTTTGTCGGTCAAACCATCAATCAAAGCCGCCGCGAGCCGGGTCGGCCGAAACTCTTGCCAGCTCACGAGCTCATCAACCGGCAGACCCGGTATCGGAATGTTGCACCCCAAAATAACGCGCTTGCGCGTTTCCGAGCGGGCAAGACGCAGGCGCTCGACAAGCTGGCGCGTGGCAAGCTCTCGCGTCTGAAGTTGCACGCGCCGGATTAACGGATCTGGATGGCAGGGGATTTGCACCGCAACGGCACTGCCATCTGACATCTCATAGGGAACTTCGACCTCCGGCAGGCGCAGTTGGCCGCTTGCGTCCGGTCGAATAAACTCCAGATCCGCGTCCTCACGATCCCCCCACAGGGCGCGGCCGTAGTCTTCAAGAGCTTCAACAGGCAACTCTTCGCGGCCGATCGCGATCACGGTCGAGCAGTCACGATATCGATTGGTGCCAAGGGCGCGCCCGCCGTACCAGAGCCAGTGTGCCCCATGCAGCGGTGTGTTCAGCATCCGTTGCGACACCTCCTCATCCCGAAGTCCTGAAAAATTGTGGCCCGCGTCTTCGAAGAAGCGCAGCGCCACCTTTCTGCTGCATCCGACTAGAACCCCGCCACCTTGTCCCATCTGATCCGCCAATACCTCGCGACGGATCACCCGGCGCCAGTCCTCGCGCAGTTCGGGACCTTTGTTCAAACTTCCGAGTGTCATGCGCCGATCATGAATTTGGACAACATCCGCATGGGGGCGTACGCGGCAGACCCTCAGTCCGTAGCCCGAGGGGCTGTTCACAATGCGCAGCCGCTCTGTCGTTGTTCTCATCCTTTGCTTCGCATCGGCGAGGCCCGTCCAGACTGCGGCGTACCAGGACGCATTTCTTAGGAGATCTTCGCCGCGCGCAAGCAACCTGGATTGCTGCGCGTCGGTCTGATCCGGTTCAGGTGCGGGAACATCTGCTTGAGCCGAATATTCGAGGCGCGCAAACGCGCGATACTCCTCTTCTGTATAGGACAACTCCAAGGGGGATTGGCCCAGCATCATTGTCTCGATGAGAGTGTGAGCGGCGGTCAGAAGTTCTGCATGTGCTTCAACGCGCCAGTCCTCTTTTCGACCACGCTGGGAATAGTGCCGCACAAAAGTTCGAGGCAAGCGAAACGCATCGATGCTAATGGTCACGAATGAGAGTTGTTGTGCCCAAAACGTTTCATCAATCACACGCAAGATACCGCCGTATTGGTCGGTGTCGGGAAAGCCGAGGTAGCTCGTCGCCATATAGCGATGCCCTACCGTATTGGAAGCAGCGAATTGGTTCAGATAAGCACAGCTGTCGGCATGTGGACAGCGCGCTTCACCCTGTTCGCAAAAGCTTTCGCGGATATTCAATCCCAGCCGGATTGCGCGCTCAACCAGCTGATACTTTCGGCACATCTTTTCGTCCGAAGTGGTTGGGTCGGGGGCGGCGCGACCACGAATGATATGGACTTTCCCCTCAAGTTCTTGGGCGTGCTCAGCGGCTTCCTCAGAAAGCGCCAGTGTGGGTGCATGAAACACAATGCGTTTGTTGCCAGCCAAATGCCAAAGTAGCTCGCGCGCGACGCGACTTTTACCAGCCCCGGGACTGGCGGCAATAACCATCGCAGGAACAGGAGCGCCTTCCGACGCGTCCCCGATTTCGACAAGATGTTCGATGGCTGACGTGAGTGCCAGCCTGAGATTGGGCTCTGCGCGGGACAATTTTGTAAACATCGTTGTCGGTGCGGGGGTTTTGGCCTGAAACGCGCCAAAGCCTCCAAAACGGCCGGCAAGATCTCGGGGTAGTAGGGTAGTGTTCGTCATGACCGATCCTCTGATTATCATATCAAGGAAATCGGTCGAACCCTGCTGGCAGAGAAATTCCGCAGATCAAAAAAAGTGTCACACCGGTAATGAATACCTATGACCGGCATGACACCAAATGTTCGACGGTTACATTCGACCTTGGCGGCTTTTGACCGATAGGTCACGTCCGAAACCCACCGCGCTGACGCTTGGCAGATAAAACACAACGCGCCACGAGATGGTCAAATTTTCGACCAATTTCTGCGCCAATCCGCTGGCAACGCTGGTGCAGAAGTTAGTCCGCATTGCGCGCCCCGGTTTCACAGATGACGGGTCTAGGGGCCGACAATATCAAACCCAAATTTCAACGCCTTTTCTAAGCGTTGGTAAATCAAAAATTCTGACAGCCGTGCTCCACGATGTCTGTTGCTATAGCGAAAAGCGCGCAAAATGCTTGATAACACTTCCGACCCTCAACGCGTACCTCCACATGATGACTGGCTCGACCTCCAGACGGCTCGAGAACAACTCATGGAACACATTGCGCGGTTTTTGACGACCAGTTCTGGTCAGAATGCATGGGATGAGCACAACGCTCCTCCGGTCCTCGGCCTCAAGGTCTCGGCCGGTCTTGGCAAGACGCGCACAGCGCTGGAGTGCATTGCAAAGCATGGGCATGAATTCCTAAAAAGGGGTCATATCCTGTTCTATGTGCCCACGCTTGATTTGGCCGTTGAAGCGGAGAAAACCTTCAGAGAGTTGAATTCCGATCATCCAAGTTTCGTGCTGCGCGGCAGGAGTGCGTTAAACCCGGGAACGGCCACCGCTATGTGCGCGCGCTCCGATGTCGCGAAAGAAATTGCTAAAAACGTTTCATCGGTCACGCGGGCCCTATGTCGAGAGGAAAACCGAGCTGGCAAGATCGTCGAAGCGGCCTGCGCCAAGGGATGCCCCTATCTTGCGCAAGAGGCCATCACGAAGCCACACGTCGTGTTTCTGGCTCATTCATATCTGAACTCTAAACCACCTTTGTCGTGCCCTGTTGCGCTGCGGATCATTGACGAAAAATTCTGGAAAGAGATGATTGATATTGAAACGTTGCCCCATGACGACTGGATGTTCACACCAGATCACCTGAAGGACGAAGCCTTAAAGAAATGCTATATAGAGACGCAAGAGACGGTTTCAGCTGCCTTGCGGGATAAGAAACCGGTGCATCTCGCGCTGCGCGACAAAGAGATAACAGCAAAATCATTGCGCGACCTTGCCACAGCAGAGCGGCTGGCTATGCCGGTATTGGAACTCGATCCGGGACTCCCAGAGAATCTCGTCCGATTGCAAATAGCCTCGTTCGATCACGCGAAAGCTAACAGCATTAAGGTCCGGTCGCTGGTTTTTAACCTGTTGGCAAGAACTATAGGTCGGGGCGGTACAGAGCGCCTCAGCCTGGCAAAACCAACAGAACAATCGGGCAACCGTGCGCTGATAAAAGTGCATCAATTAGATGAAATTCCCGTTGATGCGCCAATTCTTCTCTTGGATGCAGATCTCGACGAAACCATCGTCAGTCGCTTTTGCGCAAATGCAAAGTTTGAACGTTTACTCACACGACCAAAAGCACATGTTATCCAGGTGAGCGACCAAACCCTTGCGTACTCAACACTCAAGGGCGAGGAACACAAAGAACGGCGCGATGACATTGTCAGGATCATCAAGCGCGAAGTAGAACGCGCTCGTAAAAAAGATGTGCTTGTCGTGGCGCCTAAGGCTGTTCTGCATAAATTATATGAAGACAACGGGGAAACCTTCAATGACAGGGCGACCCAGCCTCAGATGCTCCATGGCGCTACTGTCAGATGGTTCGGGCCGAGATTGCTGGGCGTAAACACCTATAGTGACTTCGCAACAATCATACTGGTGGGTCGTTTGCAACTTCCTGTCGTTGCTCTCGAAGATCAGTTGCGTGCGCTTTTTGGAGATAGTGACATGCCGCTTAGCTTTACCGACGGAGAAAGATTGATGGCTTCCAAGACCAGCCTTCTGCGCGCAGACGATACGCGCGTGGATGTGAAGGTCCGAAGCCATCCGGACCCACGCGGGGCAGCCCTGCTTCGTCAAAGTCGCGAGGCGCAGTCTGAGCAGGCAATTGCACGGCTGAGGCTGCTGAGCACCGACACACCTAAGCGGGTCCTTGTTCTTAGTAACGTTCCGTTGCCTGGTCTTCCCGTAAATGATTGGCTCAAATTCGACGCTGTCGTTCAGGACAAGTCTGATGAGCAGGTTTCCAAAAAATATCAAAAGTTGGAACGTGCGATTGATGGAGCGAATGGACCTGTGCTGCGTGGGATTCGGTTGTCTCCAAGCGGGTTGACTAAAGACGCCAAGGACGTGTTTCCCAGTTTCGAGTCAGCAAAGGAATTCAGAAAAAAACTCCCTTCGGAAGTCATGTTGCAGTGGGTGAAAAGCATTGCAGCTGACAGGGGTCTGTCTGCAACTTCCATGCTGCTCTCGAGGAGCATGCGTGGTGGTCACAAGACTCACGCGGTTGTATTCACCACCGCGAAAGGTGCACAGCAATTATCTCAACATCTCTGGCCGGAATTCGACAAACACATCGTGAGCGAAGAGCGCCCGGTCATCAGGAATGATGAAACTGCGGTTCTCGAACCGTTATCATGAACGCCGCAGATCGCGGTAACTGTTGGCCGAGCCCTGTTTTAGGCTCGGCCGTGCTCTTAATTAGATCCAGGGTGCCGGCATTTTCATCATGAAAATTCCCGGAAAACCACCCGTGCCGTATCCTGCGACCATCAACATGTCGCCTTCGACGACAAATGGCAGCTTCTTGGATCCGCTGAGGATGCGGCACAAGGTTTCTGCTCCGGCCAAAAATGCCTCTTTTTTGGATGGGTAGATTTTCGCGGGGCTGCCTGCTGATCCACCTTTGAATGTGATCGTTGCTGCCCAGCCTCCAGGACGGGCAGCAAGATGGAAGCTTGCCACATCCTGGCCGTGCGGATTGCGGCCTACCGCGGGGAGGCGGTCTTTGGCGAACAGTGCGGTCTCTACAATGGTAAGCATATTGGATGCATGGACGGTAGATCGCGATGGTGTTTGAGTATCTGTCATAACTTTTCCTTTGTTTATTTACAGAAAGGCCGGGGGATCGATTGAGGTTTTTGAAAAACGCCTTTCATAAAAAAAGGCGCTTTTCTGAAAATCACATCGAGATCAGGCAACCTTTGGCCTTGCGTTTTGGATTGGCAAAACCCCAACGCCTTCGTTTGGTACCCGCCAGTGCACATGCTTAAAAAGCTGTGCTCCCTCGGGATGACAGGGCCATCATCAGACATTCTAACGAACGGGTGCGGCCATCAGGCCGCTGAGGTCTGTTCATCTCGCTCTCATTAGTACCCGATGGAGCGAAGGCGATTTTGGCCAGCAAGGGTGCCTGGTGACCTGCATAAGGGGCCAGCTAAGCCCCTCTGACCAAGAGGGGGAAACCGCTATAAGTATACTATTAGAAGAAACCCCCCTTTGCCTCGGGCGCGCGCGTTCTGGATCACGTTGCTTTCACGAGCGGGCGGCAGGTGGCTGAAGGTCCACGCAGGAACGCAGCTCCAGATTAGCTTTTGGCACGTCCCTTCCGGCGGACCCCGAAACCTAAGCGACGGAAAATCTGCCTGCTTTGCGCACGAAGGCTCAGAGTCTCGCTGCCAAACAGCTCGATCAATGGTGACAGCTCACCAAGCAGCGCACCCAAAAATTCCAAAAAAATAAAGACTCTATTCGCGGCATCGCCGCGTCACCCCTGCCCTGCTGGCGAGGCAGGGGATGACGAGCCGGTTGCCACTCAAAACCAGCAGAAACCCCAACCTCAAAAACCCTCTTCGCCATTGAAACTGGCGTACATCCAAAAGGAACTCCGAATGAACACTGATCGCTTCACTCAAATCGAAATCGCTGAAGGCGAATCCCAACTCGCTGAACTACTTGATGTATTTAAGAGAAAAGGCCTAACCGGCCAGCTGCCCTTCGGTGCCCGGCTAGACAAGGTAGTGCATCACCTAGCCCCGCAGAACTTTCGAGCCTTAATCGTTACTCGACGTGATGGCGGATGGGTCGCTGATCTTCTGCTGCACTCACCGCTGCCAGAATCTTCGGCCTACTATGGATCTCCGGATGTCTTGGGCACCCCGGACGCCTTGCCTCATCCCACCTACGGGGAAGCCGTTTGGGCAGGGGTAGAGATGATAGCCCGGCTCCTCGCATATGCGCAGACACCCTCGGCGTTGCGCACCTAAAGCCGCCCTACCCTCACATCGCTTCAGCTATGCCCTCATTTGCCTGAGCGATGTGAGCCAACCAAGACCTCAAGGAAAAACTCTATGACCACATCTATGACCACATCTATGACCACACATGTATATACTGATCAGCAGCTTTTTGACGGCATGGATCGCTTACGTCGTTTGCACAAAATGGCGCAGCGCAGGACCCACGTCGATGCCCTTCCCGCCACTTTCCATGAAGAGTCCCCTGCGCTGCGTCGGGGCCTGCCACACTGGCATCCGGAAAATATTCAGGCGGCCGTTCTTTACCCAGTTAACGGTGGTTGGAATGCCGACATTGTCCTTCACGACGCGCCGGTCGGCCATCCTCTCATCCTTGGTAAAGGGACAGGTCAGCCGTTCACGAACAGAGCCCAAGCCGAAAAATTTCTCTTGGACTTCGTCACTGCACTCACTGCCGCTTGGGCCCCTGAAGCTGTTCTTCCCGACCTAGCTGAAAGTCTGGCAGCTTGAACAAACGCACCGGCGGGCCAATTTCCCGCCGGTGCGCAAACTGAGGCTGTGTGCCGTCTCGGGGAGAGCCAATTTCCAAAATTGGGCGCGGGTGCAGGCTGGTGTGCAGGTCTCTTGGTGCTGGTAGGATCGGATTTGACCCAACGCCTTTAGCTGGCAGTTAACGAGGTCATTGACCCGTGCTACTATATTTGAATTGCGATATAGCCGAGGAGCCGAAGAATGTCATATTTCGAAGTTTTTCTATCAGTCGTATCGGTCGTCGGGTCTGCTGCAGGTCTTTATTATGTCCACCGGATCGTAAAAACCAGCGGACGGGATCGCCCGAACGATTCAGCGGCGGTATTGAGGCTTATTGAAAAAATCAAAGAAGACGTCCGCCAGTCAGACCGATCATATCCTTGTCACTCGCCCTGCCGGTCAAATCCGTGATCCCTGAAAATCCTGCAAGAACGTTCCTCTATCGTTCTATTCCGGCTACATTTAAATGAACCAGCAATTTCGGGTAGCACTATGATCCCAGTAATTTCGGCGGGACTGGGTACTGCTTGCACAGTTTGTCAGAGAGCTTGGCACCAGTTGTGACGGCAGCAAAACGCAGCAGCGAGTTTTCCTGGCCCGGACAAAATGCCCTGAAGTGCTCCGGCAAAACTGACCGGCGTGCTGACATGTATTCAGCCTTGAGACAGGATACACAGATAACGAGGAGACGCAGTTTATTCACACAATTTAAAAGCTACTGTGGCGCTCAAGGCGCTCCGTGGAGGCTAGACCGCGCAAGAGTTTGCAGCGAAGTACAAGGTTCATCAAACGCAGCTGAAGACTTGGAGGCGACAGGCCAGAAATGGCCTAACCGGGGTATTTTACGATAAGGTCCGGCGGGCCGAAGAGCTTCACGCCAAGATCGGAAAGCTGGCGCTCGACAACGTTTTCTGTCACAAGGGCTAAAGCGATGAGCCCACCCGAACGCAAGGGACCAAGCGACCCATTCTTCAACAAACATACTTCAAATGGCGGCATCAAACCCACCCGATAAACCCTAGCAGAAAACTTCATCTTCAAACGTTCCAGTTTGAGGGAATCTATTCAGGTAAAATAGAGAGGGCCAAAATTTCGATTCATATAGAAAAGTTACACACCCTAATTTCCTGCATGTTCCAATACATCGCTAATAACCCGTGCAACATGTGCTAAATGATTCTCTTCTAGCGTCGGATGCACTAAAAACATCATGCTTGTCTCGCCCAACGCCCGCGCAACAGGGAAAGGCAAATCAGGACGCAGGCCCGTATTTTCAAATGCCTTTTCCAGATACATCTCAGAACATGAACCCTGCATGCAAGGCACGCCAGCTGAACTGATCTCAGCCGTAATGCGATCGCGGTTCCAGCCGTCTCTCAGATTTTCAGGACGCACATATGCATAGTATTTGTACCATGCATGGCGCGATTCCATCTGCAGGGTCGGGACACGCACAGGGCCATCTTCGCCGGCAAATGGGTTAAGAGCCTTAGTTATTACCGCAGCATTAGCTGCACGCGCAGCTTGCCATTCCGGCATACGGCGCAACTGGATACGGCCCACCACTGACTGCATCTCAGTGATGCGCCAATTGGTACCAAAGCTTTCGTGCAGCCACCGAAACCCCGGTGCATGTTCGCGCTCATACACGGCCTCATAGCTTTTGCCATGATCCTTAAACGCCCACATGCGTCGCCACATCGCGTCATCATTGCAGGTGACCATGCCGCCTTCACCGCCCGTGGTCATAATCTTATCTTGGCAAAACGACCATGCCGCCACATCGCCCAATCCGCCCACAGGTTTACCTTTATATAGCGCGCCATGCGCCTGCGCGCAGTCCTCAACCAGCTTAATATTCCGGCCACTAATCGCTGTGCGTAGGTCTTCCATATCACAAGGCCAGCCCGCCAAATGCACAGCTAGAATAGCACGGGTGTTGGAGGTGATCACGGGAGCTACAGTTGCCCCACTAATGTTTCCGCTTTGCGCATCGACATCCGCAAAGACCGGGCGCGCACCTGCGTTAACGATCGCGGATGCAGACGCCATAAAGCTGCGGGATGTGACTATCACTTCATCTTCAGCAGTTCCGCCATTATGCGATCCAATGCCTAACCCGTGAAACGCCAGATCAATAGCAAGCGTGCCATTAGCAACTGCTATTGCATGTTCCGTGCCTGCAAACTTGGCGAACTCGCGCTCAAATTCACGGCTCTCATTGCCGGTCCAATAATTCACCTTATTAGACAAAAGTACGTTCGACACCGCGTCAGATTCTTCTTTGGTGAAGCTCGGCCAAGGCGGGAAAGGTCCGTTTAGCATTTTTTTTCTCTTGGTTTCGCAGGCATACCTACAACCGTTGTGTAAGGCTTAACATCTTTTGTCACAAGTGCATGCGCGCCAATAATAGCACCTCTTCCAATCGTCAAAGGCGCGCCTTCTTTTCCAGGAAGGATTGTGGCACCGGTTCCAATATAAACATCATCTTCCACTATAACTCGCCCATTCACTGATACGCGCGGTGCAAGCGTAACATAATCCCCGACAACACAATCGTGCGCGACATAGCTATAAATGTTACACTGGAAGGCTTTACCAATTGATGCGTCGGCCGTGATCATGCTGAAGTCGCTCAGTACAGCACCTTCTCCTATAGTTACATTATCTCCAACAATCGATGTTTTAGAAATAACAGAAAAGAATGAGAACCCATCCGAACTGACTTGTTCCATTTTCTTTTTACGCAAATCACCAGCGGCAAACCCAATGATCCATTTTCCTGATCTAGCTACATCCATTCTACAGGCATCCTCATAGCTAATGGCACTGCCAGTGGCAGCATCATCAACATAGATCATCTCACCATTGCCGTATTGGTCTCGAATACACCGATGGAATTCTCGTGCAAAACCACCGCTACTATAAATAAACTTCATTTGGTGCTCCTTGTGCCCTCAAAGCGTGGCATCGTCGCCTCTCCCGCTGCGGAAATACCGTCACGTTTAATCACCTTAGAGACCGTCATCCAAATGATCTTGATATCCAGCCAGATCGTACGATTATCGACATACCACACATCCAACGCAAACTTTTCATCCCATGACAGCGCATTGCGGCCATTCACCTGCGCTAACCCTGTAACGCCCGGACGAACCTCATGACGGCGCGCCTGCTTGGGAGAGTAGAGTGGGAGGTATTCCACAAGCAAAGGTCGCGGACCGACAAGGCTCATGTCACCTTTAAGGACATTCCAAAGACCTGGTAGTTCATCTAGGGAAGAAGACCGCAGTTTTTCGCCTAATGGTGTGATCCGCTTCGAATCCGGTAAAGGCGCGCCATCAGGACCGATGGCATCCCGCATAGATCGAAATTTGCGCATCTCAAAAAGACGCCCATCTTTGCCCGGCCGGATCTGGCGAAACAAAACTGGCGCGCCCATGTCTCGTTTGATCTTCCAGAACAGCAAAATAAGAACGGGCGACAGCACGATCAGACCAAACAGGCTGCCGACGATATCAAGACCGCGTTTAATCATGACGTCGCAGCAGCTCCCGTTACCACAGTCACCCATTGCCGGGCCAGATCACCCCGGTCGAAGCTTCGAGCAGCCAATGCGGCTGCATTCTGTCCCATCTGCTTGAGGGCGGACCTGTCTGCGGCAGCGCTTTCCAGCGCATCGGCGAAGGCTTCAGGCGTATCGGGGGGCACAGCGAACCCGCATTCCTCTGCGACGATCATATCCGCCAGCCAGCCGGGATAGTTATTCAATACAGGCAGACCTGCAGAGATATAGTCGAAGAACTTGTTAGGTGAGGTTCCGTAATAGAACGCTGGCACATTAGCCAGACATTGCAATCCGATATCTGCAGCGGCCATCAACCCGGCCAGTCGCGCCTTAGGCACCGAATCGTGGAACACAACCGAATCAAGTGCTTCTGCCTTGGCTCTCGCAACAAGGCCAGCTTTCAAC
>OJBZ01000474.1_pt1 | contig 22059 bp, 24 predicted proteins | sample 1591671 | NCBI WGS metagenome assembly OJBZ01 (sample SAMN05416850, study PRJEB24817) | seawater metagenome | isolation source: Sea water | place: Canada:Atlantic | collected 2013-07
ACCGCCTCTGTCCATGTGATGGGCGGTGCCCCCGGCACGCGCGAGACGGATTTGCTCGCCCCCGATAAATCGGTCGCCGCAGTAGATGCGCTGGTGCTGTCGGGCGGGTCGGCCTACGGGCTGGATGCCTGTTCGGGCGTGGTTGACGCGCTGCGTGCTGCCGGGCGCGGGTTTTGGCTGGGCGATGCCACGATCCCGCTGGTGCCGGGGGCGATCCTGTTTGACCTGCTCAACGGCGGTGACAAGAATTGGGAGCACAACCCCTACCGCGCCTTGGGGCGTGCGGCCTATGACGCCGCGACCGAGGACTTCAACCTTGGCACCATTGGTGCCGGCACCGGTGCGCTGAGTGCGATGGTCAAGGGCGGGCTTGGATCAGCTTCGCTAGAGTTACCCGATGGCACGATAGTGGGCGCGCTGGTCGCGGCCAATCCGGTGGGCGCGGTCACCACGCCGGGCGACAAGTATTTCTATGCCGCCCCCTTCGAGGTGAATGGCGAATTTGGCGGTAGGGGCACGGACCCTGCAACGGGGCTTGGGATGACAATGGAGAGCCGCAAGATGGCTTCGATGTCGCCGCGTGAAAATACCACCATCGCGATTGTTGCCACAAATGCGACCCTAACAAAGGCACAATGCCAACGCATATCTGTTGCCGCCCATGACGGGATCGGGCGTGCGACGGTGCCTGCCCACACGCCTTATGACGGTGATCTCGTCTTTGGCCTAAGCACGGCGGCACATGAGGTCACCGAGAGCATCCTGCCGTTGATCGGCCACGCCGCGTCACTGTGTCTGGCGCGGGCGATTGCGCGGGCAGCCTATTTTGCTACGCCAGCTGCGGGCGATCTGTTGCCCTGCTGGTCGGACCTCAACAGCTGATACGCATAAAAAAAACCCGCGTCCCCATCTGGGAACGCGGGCCTTTTACGCGGGTTAGAGCCGCTTATTCGGTTTTCTCGGTCTCGGCATCCTTTGCCATTGGCGCATCTGCTTCTGCTTCTGCCTCAGCTTCGGGTGAGAAAGTTGCAAGATAGGCCGCGACGTCTTCGCCGCCTTTGCGCATTCTGAACGACATCTTCGAACGTGCCTTTTTATCATCCAGTGTGGTGCGCAGGAAATCGGTAGGGTTGACCAGATATTCGGCCATATTGGCTTCGTCCCAGACCAGACCCGCTTCGCCGGCCGCGACCAGATCATCGCCGTAGCGATAGTCTTCGACGGTGCCCGCTTGTTGGCCGATGATCCCGAAAAGGTTCGGACCGACCTTGCCGCCCCGCTGGAACGACTCGCCTGCGTCGTCGACGATCATGTGGCAGGCTTTGCATTTGCCGAACTGCTTTTCGCCAGCTTCGGCGTCGCCCATGCTGTGGCTGTCTGCCAGTGCCGGACCCGCGATCACGGTGGCGAGTAGTGCGCTATAAAGATATTTCATTGCGATTTCCCATATTCATTCATCATCGTTTAACCTAGCTCAGGCTCCCATATGTCAACGGGGGCCTGTTTTCGCGGGGCGATGTTGGGGTTTCAGGCGCGGGGGCCTATCGCGACCTCAAGTGTCGCGATCCCGTCCACACCGCCGGTCACGACATCCCCTTCGACAAGGGCCGCAACGCCGGCTGGTGTGCCCGTCATGATGATATCACCCGGTGCAAGCGACATGGAATGCGACAAGATCGCCACGTGTTCGCGCACCGACCAGATCAGATCTGCCAGATCGGCGTCCTGCCGTACCGTACCGTTCACCGCCAGCCAGATGCGTCCTTGCTCAACCGATGGCACATCGGCGATGGGTTTTAGCGGCGCAATCGGGGCGGAGTTGTCGAACGCTTTGCCCCAATCCCATGGGCGCCCTGCTTTCTTTGCCTCGGCCTGCAGATCGCGGCGTGTCAGGTCGATCCCGACAGAGGCGCCCCAGACGTGATCCATCACGTCTTCCTCGGCGATGTTGCGCCCGCCTTTGCCTATGGCAATGACCAGTTCAATCTCGTGGTGCAGATCCTCTGTCTGAGGCGGATAGGGGATCGTGCAGGGCGTATTCAGCGCAGCGTCGGCGGGTTTGGTGAAAAAGAACGGTGCCTCGCGGGTCGGGTCATTGCCCATCTCGCGGGCGTGCGCCTCATAGTTGCGGCCGACGCAAAAAATCCGACGAATGGGAAAGCGGGCGTCTGTGCCCTGCACCGCCAGACTGGCCTGAGGGGCAGGGGGAAATACGAATTCATCAGCGGGCATGGGGCATATCCTTTGCTTTATCGTGTTACTGCCCTGCATACGCCCCTGCGCAGGCGCCGTCACCAGATAAGACACCAAAACGCCTGATAGGGCCTGTCCCCAAGCAAAAGGCCGATACAGTGCGTGCCGGCCTTTGTTTTTGTTCACCTGTAGATAACGGCTATTTCTCGGGCTGGGTCGCTGGCTTTTCAACCGGATCGACGGTGCCCTCGGGCGCGTCGTCGATCAGCTCTGCGTCCTCGATATCGGCGCGGGTGGCGACAGCTGGCTTTGCATCGGCACCGGAGTTTTCTTCGAGCGCGCCCACAATCAGTGGCAGCATCTGCACGCCGCCGGGCATCGCAACTTCGGACATGGGCGGCGTTTTCCACGCCAGCGTATCGAAGCTGTGGCAGTTTTCGCAGATCGGTTTCCAGTTTGCGTGGATGTGGTGGCAGTTGTCACAGATCCATTGCGGGCCGCGCGACACAGTTAGGGCGCGTGCCAGCCAGCCTTTGACGATGGTATCCGAAGCCCCCTCGCCCCGTTCGATGGCCGCCATCAAGGTGACCGAACGCGCGGTCGGGTCGGTTTCGACCAGATCCCCCAAGGACCGGCGCGCTTGCGGGAAATCTTCGGCGGCGATGTTCAGCTCTGCCAGCAGCATCTTGGTTTCTGGATGGTCCGGCTGCACGCGTGTCAGCGCGGTAAAGCGTTTCAGCCGCTCTTTCGGCGTTTCATCCGGCTGGATCGCGGCGAAAGCACCGGCAAGATCGGGATGCGGCTGCACGCTCCATGCCTTTTTCAGCACGCGGGCCGCGTATTTCGGTTTGCCCTGATCAATGTACCCATGCGCGGCCATCACGGCCGCAGGGATCAAATCGGGCGACAGACGGTTCGCTTCGATCGCGGCTTCGCGCGCTTCGATGCTGTTGCCTTCGGCAACGACGTCTTTCGCCTCAGAGAGGGCAAGCACGGCATCGCGGCGTTTGTGCACGTCACGCGGCATCTGGCCGTTCTTGAGTTTGGTGTTCAGCGTTTGACGTGCGCCGGCCCAATCTTCCTTCTCGGCTTGGAGCTTAAGCAGTACATCGCCGGTTTCCGAATGCTTCGGTTTGATGGCAAAGGCTTTCTCGGCCAGTTTCAACGCTGTCTCAGTGTCGCCTTCGGCTAATTTTTGCTTCATGATGCCGCGTACACCGACGAAACGGGTGCGTTCGTTGGTCACCAGCTTGCGATAGGTTTCTTCCGCCTTGCGGTGGTCACCTGCCAGTTCAGCAGCTTGCGCAATCAGCAAGTTTGTCAGGTCAGGACGTTCAAGATATTTGTCTGCCTTTGCGGCCTTGGCCATTGCCAGACGCCCTTCGCCACTGGCCAGCGCCATCAAGCCTTCGGATAGGGCCTCGTATCCCTTACGTTCGCGGTTGCGGTCGAAATAACGCGACAGCGCCGTTTCGTCCCCGTTCAAGAAGTGCCAAACCGCAACGAGCAGTGCAAAAATCTTGAGCAAGATCCAAACGGCGACAACCAACAGCACCACCGCGATCACGGATTGCAGCGGGCCAAAGCTGTATTCGGTGCCCATCACAGTCACTTGCAACCCGCCCGAGCTTTCCAGCAGGAACGATGCGCCCCATGTGATGGCGGCAATCACCGCAACGAACACAACGATCTTAATCAGTGACCAAAGCATAAATCAGGTTCCTCAGTTCGCCGTCAGGCGTTGTGTCAATGTCTGTACGGCGTCTTGGGCATCGTGGCGCGCTTGCGCATCGGCGAGCCAATCGGACATGGGGTCCTGGGCTTCGGGCGGCAGGGCTTTCACCTCGGCCAGCGCCTCGTCTAGGCGACCGTCGCGAATGGCAGCTTCGGCACGGGACAGAATGGCATCAGCGTCGTCCCCGTCGCGGGGGGCTACCGACCGCGCGCCCAACTGCTGTTTAAAGAAACCACCAATACCGCCGCCGTCTGCCTCTGGGGTCGCGGCACGTGCCGCTGCAAGCGTCGCGCGGGCCACATCGGGAAAGCGGTCTTGTAGGTTGGCACCCGTGACTACACCTGTCGCGGCGTTGTCTGCAAGCGCGGCGGGAATGTCCTGAATGCCATTCTCCTGAAGCGCTGCGATCTCGGCTTCAAACGGTTGGCCTGTGGTAACAGCCGATACGATCCGTCCCAAAGCAGATTGCAACGTCGCAGCCTGTGCGGCCTGCGCGGTCGCTTCTTCCACACTAAGTGCGTTGTCCAGCAAGCGTTCGATTTCGTCGCGCTGCGTCTCGACCGAGGATTTCAGCGCGGCCAGTTCCTGTTCAAAGCCCGAAGTATCGACGGGGGCCGGTGCCTCTGCCGCAGGACGATTGCCAAGCGCTTCAACACGTGTTGCCAGTTCAGCGACCTGCGCTTGAACCTCTTGCAGCGCTGCGTCATCGGCGGGCGCAGGGGCGGGGCCGGATTCTTCCAGCGCCTTGATCCGGGCCTCTTGCGTGGCGAGCGTCTCTGTCAGGGTAGATTGCGTGGTATCTGCGGGCCGCAAACCAGCTTGTTCCAGTACATCATATTCCGCCACGGCAAAGCCGATCCCGCCGGCGATGATCCCGCCAAAGAGCATGGGCCAAAAGACACTGCCACGCTTTTCAGGCTCCGCCTTGGGGGACGCGGGCGGCGGCGTCTTGGTCGTTTCAGCAGGTTTCACTGTTGCAGCGCTGGAGGGGGCCGCGCTGGAGGGGGTTGTAGGTTTTGCACTCTCGGGCTTTGACGCGGGTGTCGCGGGTTTGGTTGCTGCTGTGTCCGGCTTCACGTCTTTCAGATCGGGTTTTGTATCGCTGGGCGTCGTTTCGGATTTGGTAGAGCTTGTAGCACTGGACGCTGCAGCGGTGGCCGAGGACGCCTTGGCGGGTGTGTCGCTCGCTTTTGTTATCGCGGGGATGGTTGTGGTTACATCTTTAGTGGATGTTGTTTTTGCAGAGGTCGACGGTTTGTCGTCAGGCATCGCTGTCACGCCCGCCGCCTTGCCCGTCGATGTGTCCTTAGCCGTTTTATCAGGCGTCGTTTTATCAGGCGTCGCCGCGCTGGCCGGCGATGGTTTGACCGCGGGCTTGGGTTTGGCTGTCGAAGATGTCGACGTGGATGCCGTCGTCTTCGCTGCGGCGGGTGATCCGGTTTTTTTGGCAGTCGTCTTCGGCTTAGCGGCGGCAGCAGACGCCCGCGATGTCGAAGATGTCTTCGGGGTGTCGTCACCTGAATTTGGTGTTTTCGCTTTCGCCACGCTTAAAAACCTTTCCGATTCTGACCTGATATCAGACGTATTCCTGAACCTTAGACGGCATATAGGCCGACCTTCAAGCTAACCTGTTCCAATCCACCGCAGTTTCAAGCTTAAAACGCAGTGACGTGGCAGTTGGTTCAGCTGCGACCAGCAATTGTCGAACCTCCTTGGGCCCCAACGCCTCGGCCACTGCATCGCTGAGGGCTATGATGATCGCATTCGCCATATCGGGCACCTGATCGGCAAATTGGGCGGCGGTGCGTGGGGAAAATAGCGGCACGATGGCCGGAGCCCCACTCACCAGTGCAGCTTGGGCGGCGTCGGTCAGCGGCAGCGCCTTTTGATCATACAGCACCACAACATGCGTCAGCAGACCGGACTGCGTGAGCTTATCGGCAACATCGCCGCGTTGATGGGTACCGCGCAAGTGCAGCAGAGGCGTCGCTGGGCCATGCTGAACCAACATAGGCACCAACCGCGCTGCATCCGGGGCATGAAATTGCACCCGCCATCCGCGTGCTATGGCGGCCTCTGCCGTGATCTCGCCCACACAATAGGCCGTGACCCCGTCCCCATCAGGCCCATGCATCACACCATTGGCCGAGGTGAAAATCACCCCACCGACCCCGTCAAGGTCAACAGGCGTATCAACCGGTGCGATCTGGAGCAAAGGACTGATCACCAGCGTCACCCGGGACAGCAGCTTGGGCGACAGGCTTTGCGCAAAGCGAGTGCAGGCCAAGCGAGGGCGGGTCAGGATCAACGCTGGTTTTGTCATCTTTCGGTATGGCCCCAAGGATTGTTCCACATGCCCCGAGGTGTTACTTGCCCCCTGTCACCCTTGCAATGGAAACAGCCATGTTACTTCTTGGATTGGAAAGCAGCTGCGACGATACCGCCGCCGCGCTGGTACGCCAGATGCCGGGTCAGCGCGCTCGGGTGTTGTCATCTGTTGTGGTGGGGCAAACCGAATTGCATGCCTCTTTTGGCGGTGTCGTCCCTGAAATCGCAGCACGTGCCCATGCTGAAAAACTGGACCTCTGCGTCGAAAAGGCGCTGGCCGAGGCCGATCTGTCTTTGGCAGATGTTGACGGTTTTGCCGTGACTGCGGGACCGGGCCTGATTGGCGGCGTTCTGTCGGGGGTGATGTGCGCCAAGGGGCTGTCTGCCGCGACGGGCAAGCCGCTGTACGGGGTAAACCATCTGGCCGGCCACGCGCTGACCCCGCGGCTGACCGATGATGTGCCCTATCCCTATTTGATGCTGCTGGTGTCGGGCGGGCATTGCCAGTTCCTGCTGGTGCATGGGCCGGACCGGTTTGAGCGCTTGGGGGGCACCATCGACGACGCCCCCGGCGAGGCTTTTGACAAGGTGGCGCGGCTGATCTCACTGCCGCAACCGGGGGGCCCCGCGATTGAGCAGGCGGCCAAGGCGGGCGATCCGAAGCGTTTTGCCCTGCCGCGCCCGTTGCTGGACCGGCCCGATTGCGACATGTCCTTTTCGGGGTTGAAAACGGCGGTGCTGCGCACGCGGGACAAGGTGATCGACGAAAAAGGCGGGTTGAGCGTTCAGGATCAGGCCGATCTGGCTGCTGGGTTCCAGGCTGCCGTTACCGATGTACTGGCCGAAAAGACCCGCCGCGCCTTGCGGAAATATCTGGACCATGCGCCTGCTGTGCGCAGTCTTTGTGTCGCGGGTGGGGTCGCTGCGAACAAGGCAATAGGCCACGGATTAGAGACTGTTTCACGTGAATTAGACTGCGCCTTTATCGCGCCGCCGCTGTCATTCTGTACGGATAACGCCGCCATGATCGCCTTTGCCGCGATTGAACAAAGCCATCTCCGCGGCCCCGATGATCTGACCCTGTCGGCCCGACCGCGCTGGCCGCTGGACACAAGCCAGCCCGCCATGTTGGGCAGTGGCAAAAAAGGAGCGAAAGCATGAGCATTGCTGTTCTCGGCGCTGGCGCCTTTGGCACCGCTTTGGCGATTTCCTTGGCTGGAAAGGGCGCGGTCACGCTGTGGGCACGGGATGCGCACGGCATGGGGCAAAGCCGTGAAAACACCGCCCGCCTGCCCGGTTGCCCGCTGCCAAAGGGGTTGTTCGTGACCGAGGATCTGGCAGAAGCCGCCAAGGCGCAGACCTTGCTGGCCGCCGTCCCGATGCAAAAGCTGCGTGGCTTCCTGACCGAGAACGCCACCGCGCTGGATGGCAAGACCATCGTCGCCTGCTGCAAGGGGATCGAGCTGAACACCGGTCTAGGCCCTGTCGCCGTGATCCGCGAGGTGCTGCCGAATGCCACGGCTGCGATCCTCACCGGACCCAGCTTTGCCGCCGATATCGCACGGGGGTTACCCACGGCCTTGACGATTGCCTGTGCGGACAAGCCTACCTGTGCGGCTCTACAACAGAGCCTAACAACGGCAAACCTGCGCCTTTATCGCACCTCTGACACTGTGGGTGCCGAACTGGGCGGGGCGCTCAAGAACGTCGTGGCGATCGCCTGCGGTGCCGCAATCGGGGCCGGTCTGGGCGAAAGCGCCCGCGCCGCCGTGATGACCCGCGGCTTTGCCGAGATGCAGCGGCTTGCCGCGCATCACCATGCCGATCCCGTGACACTGGCGGGGCTTTCCGGCTTTGGCGATCTGACACTGACCTGTACATCGACCCAGTCGCGGAACTACCGTTTGGGGCTTGCATTGGGCCGGGGGGAACCCTTTGACAGCGCCACCACCGTAGAAGGTGCCGCCACCGCGCGCGCCGTGGATACGTTGGCGCAAGATAACGGGCTGGACCTGCCGATCACCGCCGCCGTTGCAGGTCTGGTCGAGAACCGCTTAGATGTGACAAGCGCGATGAAAGCGCTTTTGACCCGCCCATTAAAGGAAGAATAACATGTTGGTTGCCCTTATTGCCAAAGACAAAGCTGGCGCGCTTTCAGTGCGTCAGGAAAACCGCCCCGCCCATGTCGACTATCTGAAATCCACTGGCGTCGTTGCCCAAGCAGGCCCGCTGCTGGATGATGCCGGTGATATGATCGGGTCTTTGGTCATTCTAGATGTGGCAGATAAAGCCGCAGCACAGGAATGGGCCGACAATGATCCCTATGCCAAAGCAGGACTGTTCGCCGATGTGCAGCTGATCCCGTGGAACCGGGTGATCGGCTAATGGCCTACTGGCTGTTCAAATCCGAACCCTCGGCCTGGGGCTGGAAGGATCAGGTCGCCAAAGGCGCGGCAGGCGAGGAATGGGACGGCGTGCGCAACTATCAGGCGCGCAACTTCATGCGCGAGATGGCAGTCGGCGATCTGGGGTTCTTTTACCATTCGCAAGGGGAACGCGCGATTGTCGGCATCGTCGAAGTCTGTGCCGCAGCGCATCAGGACAGTTCGACCGAGGATGCGCGGTGGGAATGTGTTGATATCAAAGCCCTGCGCCCGTTCGAGGCACCTGTGACACTGGACGATATCAAGGCCGATGGCCGGTTCGACGATATGCCCTTGGTCAAAAGCCCGCGCCTGTCAGTGCAACCTGTCACGCCGGAACAATGGACCGCAATCTGCGCAATGGGGGACACCAATCCCTAGAGCCTATCAAGTGATTTCGGCACGAAAAACGCCCGCTTAGCATAGCGGGCGTTTCATATTCTATGCACTAGAATTTACCCGTAAACGGATTCTTTGCCAAAGTGTTTGGTCAGCATATAATAGACCACGGCGCGGTATTTGTTTCGCTCGGACTTTCCGTAGGTTTCCACGGCTTTGTGAATACCGTCCATCAGGTCAGGGCTGTCAGAGAGGCCGAGCTTTTTCATCAGAAAGTTGGCTTTTACCAATTCAAGCTCGCTTTCTTGTGACGCGGCGATGGTTTGGGCGTCGGCGTTATAGATCGACGGACCGCAGCCGATGGTCACTTTTGTCAGCAGGTCCATGTCTGGTGTCATGCCGCATTTCGTTTTCAGATCGTCAGCGTATTTTTCGATCCATTCGTCTCTCTTGCCCATAGGGTGTCTCCAACCGTTGATGTGACCGGTAGCTCCGGCCTTGGGTCAAAGCCTAGAGCGGTTTGGGCGCGTTCGAAAGAAATTTTTCCCGCAACACTGGTCCTGCGCCGTTTCCGGCGCAACCTGTGCGCCCGTCACTTAGCTGTTCAGGAGCCTTCAAAAAGTTGCCAAAACTCGGACCGCCCCTCACTTTAAGGTGTCATACTGCACTGTTAGACGCATAGAATAAGCGAGCGGAGGGACCGAAAATGTTCAAGCGATATGCCATCTATTATACGCCGCGCACGGGGGATTTTGCCCAGCGGGGTGCAGCGTGGTTGGGCTGGGACCTGCAGGCGGGGATACCGGTCGCACATCCCGCCGTTGAAAATATGGACATTGCCAAATTGACCGACCGGCCACGAAAATACGGGCTGCACGGGACGGTCAAAGCCCCGTTTGAGCTGACAAAAGCGTCGACCGAAGCGCAGCTCATCGCGGGCGTTGCGACCTTCTGCAAAGGTCAGGCACCGGTGCAGCTTGACGGGTTAGCGTTGTCGCAGATCGGGCGGTTTCTGGCGCTGGTGCCGCAGGGGGATACCACCGCGCTTGGCAGTCTTGCGGCCACGACCAATGTCGTGCTGGATGCGTTCCGTGCGCCTTTGTCCGAGGCAGAGTTTACCCGCAAGAATGCGCCCCACCTCACCGATCAGCAGCGGATTTACCTTAAAAACTACGGATACCCGCATATTATGGAGTATTTCCGGTTTCACATCACCCTTACGGGCCCGCTTGCGTCCGACCAGTTAACGCCCGTCAAAACGGCTCTGCAGCGCTATTTAGGGACAGATATTCCCGCCCCCTTTATCATCGACAGCCTGACCCTATGTGGCGAAGATGCCGATGGGCGTTTCCACAAAATTGAACGCTTTACCCTTGGGGGATGACAAATGAAAAACGCCGCCTGAACAAATATTCAGACGGCGTTTCATCGAATGCAATACGCTGGTTTAGTAGCGGTAGTGTTCCGGCTTGAACGGGCCTTCGGGTGTTACGCCGATATAGGCGGCTTGTTCGCTGGTCAATTGGGTTAGCTTCACACCAATACGGTCCAAGTGCAGGCGTGCGACTTTCTCGTCCAGATGCTTGGGCAGGATGTAGACCTGATTTTCGTATTTGCCGGTGTTTTCCCACAGTTCGATCTGCGCCAACACTTGGTTGGTGAAGGAAGCCGACATGACAAAAGACGGGTGACCGGTCGCGTTGCCAAGGTTCAGCAGACGGCCTTCGGACAGCAGGATCAGACGGTTGCCCGAAGGCATCTCGATCATGTCGACCTGTTCTTTGATGTTCGTCCACTTGTGGTTCTTCAGCGCGGCGACCTGGATTTCGTTATCAAAGTGGCCGATGTTGCCAACGATCGCCATGTCCTTCATCTCGCGCATATGCTCGATGCGGATCACGTCTTTGTTGCCGGTGGTGGTGATGAAGATATCGGCGGTGTCGAGCACGTCTTCCAGCAGGACGACTTCGAACCCATCCATCGCGGCTTGCAGCGCGCAAATCGGGTCGGCTTCGGTCACTTTTACGCGGGCACCGGCACCGGCCAGCGATGCGGCAGAGCCTTTGCCAACGTCGCCATAGCCGCAAACAACGGCAACCTTGCCGGCCATCATCACGTCGGTGGCACGGCGGATGCCATCGACCAGCGATTCACGGCAGCCGTATTTGTTGTCGAACTTCGACTTGGTGACGCTGTCATTCACGTTGATCGCAGGGAAGGGCAGCTGGCCTTGCTTCACCAGATCGTACAGACGGTGCACGCCTGTGGTGGTTTCCTCGGAGACGCCCTTGATCTGGTCGCGCATCTTGGTGAACCAGCCGAGGGATTGCGCCATCCGCTTTTTGATCTGTGCCTTAATCGCGATTTCTTCTTCCGATGTCGGGACAGAGATCACGTCTTCGCCAGCTTCTGCGCGGGCACCCAACAGGATGTAAAGCGTCGCGTCGCCACCATCGTCGAGGATCAGGTTCGGGCCTTCGGGGAACTGGAAGGATTTATCCAGATAGTCCCAGTGCTCTTCCAGCGACTGGCCCTTGATCGCGAACACGGGCGTGCCGCTTTCAGCGATGGCCGCAGCGGCGTGGTCTTGGGTAGAGAAGATATTGCAGGACGCCCAGCGCACATCCGCACCAAGCACGACAAGCGTTTCGATTAGCACGGCGGTCTGGATCGTCATGTGCAGCGAGCCCACGATGCGTGAACCGGACAGCGGTTTGCTTTCGCCATATTCGGCACGCAGCGCCATCAGGCCGGGCATTTCGGTTTCCGCAATATCAAGCTCTTTGCGGCCAAAGGCAGCAAGGCTTATGTCTTTAACGATGTAATCGTTGGCCATCGGGGGCATCCCTTTTCAAAAGATCGGCAATGTTTCTATATTTGAAAAGGGCCGTAGCACTTTGGGGGAGTGATCTCAACGGTGGTGGTTCGCCGTCACACGAAACGGTTACTCTGCCGAGGCGACGACCATTTGATCGGTCTTCATGCCCGCCATCCAGTTTTGACCCTGCGCCGTCACGCACGCCATCCCGTTCGACAGGGTTTTCACGGCAGACCATGTACCAGTATTGTCCGACGCCCAGATTTGAACGGCGCTGTCATCCTGTCCTTCGACCGGTGTTTCGCCGTACCAGTCCACCAATGACGCCTTGAGCTCTTGCGCGGGCATACAGACGTCGCTGGCCAAGGCCGGCGCGGCAACAGCCCCGAGGCCAAGGGCAAGTGTGAGAGCGGAAATTACAGGTTTCATGATCGTCTCCTTCGTGGGAAGAACACGATGAACCCGCAAATGTTCCACGTGAAAAAAGGCAGAATAACACAATGGCGCAGCAATCGCGTGCATGGCAACGCATGTTATCCGGTCGCAGGCTTGATCTGCTGGACCCGACGCCGGTCGATATAGAGATCGAGGATATCGCCCATGGGCTGGCCTTTGTGGCGCGTTGGAATGGTCAGACGCGGGGGGATTTCGCCTATTCCGTGGCTGAACATGCCCTGCTGGTCGAAACCCTTTACGGGCGGATGAACCCCAAGGCTCCGGCGAAATGGCGATTGGCCGCCTTGCTGCATGATGCGCCGGAATATGTGATCGGGGATATGATCTCTCCGGTGAAAGCTGCAGTCGGGCCGGAATATGGCGCACTGGATGACCGGTTGATGTCCGCGATCCACATCCGCTTTGGTCTGCCCGCAGCGCTGCCCAAATCGGTCAAGCAGCAGATCAAACGTGCCGATAAGGTCAGCGCTTGGATGGAGGCGACGCAGATCGCCGGTTTCTCGGAGGCAGAGGCGTCCAAGTTCTTTGGCCGGCCCAAGCCCGAGGTGATGGAGGGGCTGTCCATCGTGCTGCGCCCGCCGGTGGAAACGCGCAATGACTTCACCGCGCGGCATCTGGATTTGCTGGGCGCGCTGTAATGGTCAAGGTCCGCCCCCCTATCGCGCTGGATGCGTCCAGCATGGCGCAGCTGTTAAACGAGATTATCACCATTGGCGGCACCACCGCGATGACGCGCCCGGTCACCGGTAAGGATCTGACCGAATGGATGGCCACCAATGCCGACCAAAGCGCATGGCATGTGGCGCTGGATGACCAAGAGAACGTCGTCGGTTTTCAATGGATCAGCCCACACCCTAACCTGCCGCCCGAGGCCTGCGATATCGCGAGCTTTGTGCAGGTCGGTCGCACAGGTCTTGGCGTCGGGTCCGCGCTGTTTAATGCCACGGCACAGGCGGCGGAACGGCTGGGCTATGTCTGGATCAACGCCACGATCCGCGCTGACAACGACGGCGGGCTGACCTATTACCAAAGCCGCGGGTTTCGCGATTGGCACTTTGACCAAGGTGTCACGCTTGCCTCGGGTCAGGTCGTGGACAAGATCAGCAAACGGTACGACGTCTAGCGCCCTATTGCGGTGACCGTTTTGCCAGAATGCGCTGCAAGGTCCGGCGGTGCATATTCAGCCGCCGCGCGGTTTCGGATACGTTTCTATCGCAAAGCTCGTAGACACGCTGGATATGTTCCCACCGCACACGATCCGCGCTCATGGGGTTTTCCGGTGGCGGCGGCAAGTCATCGCCCGTGGCCAACAGCGCGTTCACGATGTCATTGGCGTCAGCGGGTTTTGACAGATAATCCGTCGCGCCGATTTTGACTGCGGCGACGGCGGTGGCGATGGCCCCGTATCCCGTCAGCACCACAACCCGCGCATCGGGGCGCTTGTCGCGCAACACCTCGACCACATCCAACCCGTTACCGTCCTGCAACCGCAGATCAACCACCGCATAGGCCGTGGGCCGTGCAGTCGCGATCGCAACGCCAGCGGCGACAGAGCCCGCGGTCTCTACCTCGAAACCCCGTTTTTCCATCGCTTTGGCCAGACGGCGCAGAAATGGTTCGTCGTCGTCCACCAGAAGGAGGGACCGATCCTCGCCTAGGTCGAGCGTATTTTCCTGAACCATATCATGCTCCGCTGGTTGAATGTTGTACCCGACTTTATCCAGATATGTGGCGCGAGCATAGGGAGGTCAAATTTTCTACTGGTTGTCCACAAAGCACGCGACCTTGTCGGCCAACTGCTCTGGCGGGACATCGCGGCGAAAGAAGTCGACGAAACCGTCTTCGGGCATCACCAGATAGCTAAAGGTCGAATGATCCACGAGGTAGTCTTCCCCTTCATCCTCATGCGCCTTGTAATAGGTGCGGTAGGCATCGCTTGCCGCTTTGACCTGTGCGGGCGATCCGGTCAGGCCGATCATCTTGGGGTGCATGTTGGCGGCGAAATCCCCAACAACTTCAGGGGTATCTCGGGCGGGATCGACCGAGATGAACACCGGCGTTGCAGAAATACCGCGCGCTTCCAGTTCATCGACGGCGCGGGCGTTCCGGTCTACGTCCAGCGGGCAAACATCAGGGCAGAAGGTATAACCAAAGTAAACGAGGCTGGGTTCGGTGATCACATCCGCGTCCGTCACGGTCTGGCCTTGCGCATTCACCAGCTCGAACGGGCCGCCCAATTCGGCACCACCGGCCACGGCAGAGTTTTTGCACTGCGCGTATTTGTCGCTGTCGCCATCGGACCGGTAGACGAGCATCAAGGACACCGCCAAAAAGGCCAGAACGACCAGCACCGCACCAATTGCCATTACTCTTCTCATATTCATTCTCCTGCGCGGTTAGGCGCTCTTGATCCCGGTCGGACACAGACCTACGCTTTCCCTCTATCAACGTAATCTACATTTTGAAAAGGTGCGCCGATGACGCAGGCCGCTGACATTCCCGTGGGGAGAGGCTTGGGCAAGGGTGCCCGCGCCAACTGGATCAGGCTACGCACCATGATTGTGCTGCGGTGGGTGGCGATTGCGGGACAGCTGACGGCGATCACTGTGGCGCAACGCATCTTTGGCCTGCAGTTGGAACTGGGGCTGTGTTATTTGGCCATCGGTGTGTCGGTCCTCGGGAACCTGATCGCCATTCTTGTCTTTCCCGAAAACAAACGTCTGTCTGAATACGAAAACCTGCTGATGGTGCTGTTCGATCTGGTGCAGCTGGCGTTTTTGCTGTTCCTGACCGGCGGGCTGCATAATCCGTTTTCGCTGCTGCTGCTGGGGCCTGTGACCATCTCTGCCACGGCGCTAAGCCTGCGGTCGACCATTGTGCTATGCGGTACGGCGATTGTGCTGGCGACACTGCTGGCACTTTTCCACCTGCCACTGATTACAGCTAACGGCGGGCGGCTGGAACTGCCAAGCATCTTTATCTTTGGCATCTGGATTGCACTGGTAATCGCGATTTTGTTCTCTACCGCCTATTCGCGCCGCGTTACGACGGAAATCCATTCGATGGCCGACGCCTTGGCCGCGACGCAAATGGCGCTGGCGCGGGAACAAAAGTTGACCGACCTTGGCGGCGTGGTGGCTGCCGCTGCACATGAACTGGGGACGCCCCTTGCCACGATCAAGCTTGCCAGTGGCGAGCTTTGGAACGAACTGCAAGACCAGCCTGAACTGGCAGAAGACGCGGCCTTGATCCGCGATCAAGCGGACCGGTGCCGCGATATTTTGCGCAATATGGGGCGTGCAGGCAAAGACGATCTGCACCTGCGACAAGCCCCGTTGATGACTGTTCTGGAAGAAGCCGCCGAACCGCACCGTATGCGTGGCAAAACCTTTACCTTTACCCTTGGCCCTGATGCGGGTGATGTCTCCGACCAGCCCGCGATCCTGCGCCGGCCCGAGGTTATTCACGGGCTGCGTAACCTGATGCAGAACGCAGTCGATTTTGCCGCAACGACAGTCTGGGTCGAAGCCAACTGGACCGATACCGTGATCTCGGTTCGTATATTTGACGATGGTGCCGGTTTCCCGCCAGATATCCTTGGCCGTATCGGAGACCCGTTCATGCGTCGGCGGCGGTCTGACCCAAAGGCTGCGCAGCGGCCCGAATATGAAGGTATGGGGCTGGGGCTGTTCATCGCAAAAACCCTGCTGGAACGATCCGGTGCGGAGCTGCGCTTTGCCAATGGGCCCGAAACCGCACCGCACTCCGAGACGCCTGTTGGGGCTGTGGTCAAAGTGACTTGGCCACGGGCGAAGATTGATGCCGACCGCGGTGACACGCCGCGCGCGACGGGGGAAAATACACAATTTTCATGGTAAATCTTTCGCGAATAGAGTGTCAGCGCGCTCTGGGACAAAACCCGCCGATCTCTGGATCGGTTAATAAACCATTAACTCTTTTGGCGCTTAACTTAGCAGAACCCTAAGGAAATGAGTCTCGCCGTGGCTTCCACATTTGACATCGCGCTTGTGATAATGGCCATCCTACCCAGTGGCTATGTCGCCTATCTGTGGCTCAATAGCCCTGAACGCAAGGATAAGCCCGTCCTGCAGGGCGAACCCGAGCTGTCATACCTGTTCGACCACGGCGTGTTGCAGCATGCCTCTAGCGCGGCGCAACAGTTCTGCCCGCTGGAAGCAGGGCACCATGAATGGCCCGATTTATATCACAATATCTTGCCGCGTTTCGGGCTATTCCCGGACAAGCCCCCTTCCACCGGCGAAGGCCAAATGATTGTCGCGGCGACTGATCCCAAAATCCAGACAATGCTGCGTATCAACTGGGACAAACACCTGTGTCGGGTCGTTGTGCTAGATCCCAAAGACGTCGGCGTTGACCTGCGGTCAGAGGCAGAGGTCACGCTGTCGCGGGTGCGCTCTGATGTTTCTGTGCCGCTTTGGCACACGGATCAACACCACCGACTGCTGTGGTACAATGATGCCTACCACAAGCTTTTTAACGTCTCCCACCCGACGCTGGCTATCGAAAGCAGGGCGCTGTTTCCTGCGGACTTCAGCAATACGACACACCGCCTTGCGCTGCGCGATCAGACAACCGGCGCGAAAAACTGGTATGCCGTGACCCATAGCCAGTCACGCACCACCAATTGTTACCAAGCGATTTGCATCACACCCCTGATCCGCGCCGAGGAAGCACAGCGTAACTTTGTCCAGACCTTGACCAAGACCTTTGCCCAACTGTCGATCGGGCTCGCTATATTTGATCGCAAGAACCAGCTTGTCCTATTCAATCCAGCCCTCATCGACCTCACCGGCCTTGGGGCGCAGTTCCTGAGTGCCCGCCCCGAAATCCAGACCTTTTTTGACAAACTGCGCGAAACACGCAAAATTCCCGAACCCAAAAATTATGCCTCATGGCGCAATACCGTATCGGAATTGATAAGCGCCGCGCATGATGGCCGCTACGAAGAAATCTGGTCGCTGGAGTCCGGTCAGACGTTTCGCGTCAAAGGCCGTCCCCATCCCGACGGTGCCACGGCCTTTCTGATCGAAGACATCAGCGCGCAGGTCACCCAGACCCGCAGCTTCAGGGCCGAACTGGAACAGGGCCAAGCCATGCTGGATACATTGGATGACGCCATCGGCGTATTCTCATCCTCGGGGGTTTTGACGTTCTCGAACAGAGCCTACCAAGAGCTCTGGAAGGTCGAACCGGATGCGGCCTTTGCCGATATCACCATCCATGATGCAATTCAGGTCTGGAAACGGCGGTCCGCGCCCAACCTGCCGTGGGAGCAGATACAGGGCTTTGTGGAAAACAGGGACGATCGCCTGAATTGGAGCATGCCGCTGTATCTCGTCGATGGGACCGAGCTGACCTGTCTGTTCTCACCGATCCTCGACGGAGCCACGCTGATCCGTTTTCACCAACCGAGAAAACATCCCGCAGAAATCGAATATTTCGACCGCGCGAAAGCGCCACAAGATACCTGATCCCCGCTTTCGCCTTGCGGCGCACCACCGCAGCCAAGTAACCTTGGCGCATGGCATCACACGCATTTGATCTTACGCTGCAGGACGCAGACCAAACCGCCCGCTTGGCCGTGACATTAGGGCGCGTGCTGACAGCGGGCGACGTTGTTTTATTGACCGGCGACGTCGGCGCCGGCAAAACGCATTTCGCCCGCGCATTGATCCAGTCCTTGCTCGACGTGCCCGAAGACGTTCCCTCGCCCACGTTCACGCTCGTGCAGACCTATGACACCCGAGATGCCGCGATCTGGCATGCGGATCTGTATCGGCTGACCTCTGTCTACGAGATCGAAGAGCTGGGGCTGACCGATGCGTTCAGCGATGCCATCTGCCTTGTGGAATGGCCCGACAGGCTGGGCGATCTGCGCCCCGAAGACGCGCTTGATCTGACATTGACGGTCACCGGCGACGACACGCGGCGGCTGTCTGCCACGTGGAACGACGATAAATGGCCCGAAAAGCTGGGGGCATGGCGCAAATGAACGACCGTAAGACCACGATCCAGAGCTTCCTTGCCGATGCTGGATGGGCGCAGGCGCGGCGTGATCTGCTCGCCGGCGACGCGTCGAACCGCCGGTATGACCGTTTGACAAAGACCGACGGCAGCACCGCTGTGCTGATGGACGCCCCCGCCGAAAAAGGCGAAGATGTGCGCCCCTTCATCCGCATTGCCAACTGGCTGCGCACACAAGGTGCCAGCGCGCCCGAGGTATATGCCGAAGATATCGATAACGGTTTGCTGCTGATCGAGGATCTGGGCGATGACCTGTTCGCACGGTTGATGATCCAGACGCCCGCGATGACACATACGCTGTATACTGCTGCGACAGATTGCCTGCTGCACCTGCACAAAGCACCGCCGCCCGATCTGCCGCTTTGCGATGCGGACTGGCTGACAGAGGCGGCGCAGATGGTGTTCGACTGGTATGCCCCCGACAGCCGTGCCGCGGCAGAGTTTAACGCCCTGTTCACCCCGCTGGCCCGCGCGCTCGACAATACTCCCCGCGTCATCATCCTACGCGACTACCACGCTGAAAACCTACTGTGGCTTCCCGAACGTTCCGGTTCTGCCCGCGTCGGTCTGCTGGATTTTCAGGACGCACTGCAAGGCCATCCCGCCTATGATCTGGTGTCGATCCTGCAAGACGCGCGGCGCGATGTGGCCCCGCAGATCGAAGCGGCAATGATCGCGCATTATATCCAGTACAGCGGGCAGAACGACGCCGCCTTCCGCAGCGCCTATGCGCTGCTCGGGCTGCAACGAAACCTGCGGATTCTGGGGATATTTGCACGGCTATGCCTGCGCGATGGCAAGGCGCATTATGTCGACTTTATCCCTCGTGTTTGGGGCTATGTGCAGCGCAACCTTGATAATCCGGCGCTTGAACCGCTGGCCGAGGTGCTGCATGCCGCGCTTCCCGTGCCGTCCCCCGATTTTCTAGAGGATTTAAAAGCCAGATGCGCAACGCCCCCAAAGCCGTAATGATGTTTGCCGCCGGATTTGGTACGCGGATGCAGCATCTGACCAAAGACCAGCCCAAGCCGATGATCCCCGTCGCGGGGCGCCCCCTGATCGACCATGCATTAGATCTGGCCCGCGATATCGCGCCGGAACGCATTATCGTAAACTTGCATTATAAGCCTCAGGCATTGCTGGATCATCTGGCGGGGCGCGACGTGCAGACGATTGTGGAACAGCCCGATATTCTGGAAACCGGCGGCGGGCTGCGCAATGCGCTGCCACTGCTGGGCAACGGGCCCGTCTTTACCATGAACACCGATGCGATCTGGGCCGGCCCCAACCCACTGTCCCTGCTGGCGGATGCATGGGACCCTGCCAAGATGGACGCACTTCTGATGGGTGTGCCCGTGGCGCAAGCTGTGGGTCACGCCGGTAACGGCGACTTTACGATGGATGCCGACGGTCAGCTGAAACGCGGGCCGGGTGTCGTCTATGGCGGGGTGCAGATCATCAAAACCGACTTGTTAGAGACGATTTCAGAGCGTGCCTTCTCGCTTAACCTCTTGTGGGACGTGATGCTAGACTGTGGGCGGATGTACGGGTTGGCATACCCCGGGCGCTGGCGCGATGTTGGCCATCCCGGCGGGATTACCCTTGCCGAAGACATGTTGGATGCCGCCGATGTTTGAACCGCAGGACGAACCGCGTGTTTTCGGGCTGGCCCCCGGCGTCGACTTTCCCAAGGAACTGGTGCGTGGTTTGCTTTCCCGGCTGGAAGGGCAGCCGGCCCATGCCATCGGGCGGATCGATCTGGTGGTGAACACCCGTCGGATGCAACGCCGTTTGCGCGATATCTTTGACGCCGGACCACCCAGCCTGCTGCCGCGCATCCACCTGATCGACAACCTCGACACGTTGGGGACCGGCGTTGATCTGCCGCGGCCCGGTCCGGCTCTACGCCGCCGGTTAGAGCTGATTACGCTGGTGTCGAAACTACTGGATCAAGCACCCGAGCTGGCCCCGCGAGCGTCGCTTTATGACCTCTCGGACAGTTTGGCGCAGTTGATCGATGAAATGCAGGGCGAAGGCGTGCCGGTCGAGGCCGTGACCGAGTTGGATGTCAGCGACCAGTCTGGTCATTGGGAACGCGCGAAACAATTTCTCGCCATTGCGCACCACTATCTGGGCGAAAGCGTTACCCGTCCTGATCCGCGCGCACGCCAAAGGCAAGTCGCGTTAAGACTGATTGCGGACTGGCAAGAAAACCCGCCCCAGCATCCGGTAATTGTCGCCGGCTCTACCGGATCGCGGGGGACCTCGGCCCTGTTATTGGAGGCGGTGGCAAAGCTGCCCCAGGGTGCGTTGGTGCTGCCGGGTTTCTGTTTCGACATGCCACAGGCGGTCTGGACCGATCTGGGCGAGGATCAGGAAAAGATCGCGCAGGATCACCCGCAATACCGCTTCCGCGACCTGCTGCGCCAGCTTGAAATGTCGCGCAGCAAGATCGAGGCCTGGACCGACACGCCGCCGCCCTCTGCCGCGCGGAACGCTTTGGTGTCGCTGTCGTTGCGCCCTGCCCCAGTGACCCACGTCTGGCTGACCGAAGGGCCGAAGCTGCCCGATTTGCATCAGGCCACCGCAGGGTTAACCCTGATACAAGCCCCCACCCCGCGCGCCGAAGCGCTCGCCATTGCCCTGCGTCTGCGACAAGCGGTCGAGGACGGTAAAACCGCCGCGCTGATCACCCCCGACCGGATGCTGTCGCGGCAGGTGACATCGGCGTTGGACCGCTGGAATATCCTGCCCGACGACAGCGCGGGCCTGCCGCTGCACCTGTCGCCTCCGGGTCGGTTCTTGCGTCACGTGGGCGATCTGTTCCTGCGTAAGCTCGATTCAGAGGCGTTGTTAACCCTGCTGAAGCACCCGCTGACCCATAGTGGCGGGGATCGCAATATTCACCAGCTCAACACCCAGCGGCTTGAACTGCAACTGCGCCGCGACGGGCTGCCCTATCCGGATGCGGAAGGCGTGTTGAAACTGGCGCGCAAGACGGTGTCGCGGTCGAAAGACCCTGCGCAGATGGATGTTTGGGCCGATTGGGTCGGCACTCACCTGACCGATTGTGAACTAACAGGCGACCGGCCGCTGGAAGATTGGGTCGCCCTGCATATGGCGCTGGCCGATGCCATCGCCGACGGTGCCGCGCCAAGCCAGCCCAACGGGTTGTGGCAGCACCACGCCGGCGAAGAGGCAGCAAAGGTGATGAACGACCTTGCCGAAAATGCGCCCTATGGCGGCGAAATGTCGGCGTCGGACTACACTGATCTGGTCGGTGCGCTTCTGCAACAAGGCGAAATCCGCGACCGCGACGCGCCGCATCCAAACGTCATGATCTGGGGCACACTAGAGGCCCGCGTGCAGGGCGCCGATCTGGTGATCCTTGGCGGGCTCAACGACAGCGTCTGGCCCGAAGCGCCGCCGCCGGACCCTTGGCTGAACCGCCAGATGCGCCTGAAAGCCGGATTGCTGCTGCCAGAACGGCGGATCGGCCTGTCTGCGCATGACTATCAACAATCCATCGCCGCGCCCGAGGTCTGTTTGACCCGCGCGATCCGGTCGGACGAGGCGGAAACCGTGCCTTCGCGCTGGCTGAACCGTCTTGGCAACCTGCTGAACGGGCTGCCCGCACAGGGTGGTGATGCGGCTGTCTCTTATACACATCTGACGCTGCCGACGACTCCTTACGTGTAGAT
>OJBZ01000489.1_pt1 | contig 21447 bp, 18 predicted proteins | sample 1591671 | NCBI WGS metagenome assembly OJBZ01 (sample SAMN05416850, study PRJEB24817) | seawater metagenome | isolation source: Sea water | place: Canada:Atlantic | collected 2013-07
ATTTATTTTTAACAACAAATTTAACAACTTCTTAAGGTCTATTGATTTGCCATCCGATTGAGATTGGCTTTTATATCATGAATGACTTGATTGGATAAATTTTTCTCAATAGTATAACTACTAATAGTCAAAAAATATTCAGCAACTGATGCTACCTGATCAAACCCCAATATTAACAATATCACCTAAATAAAGTGTCAAATTAAAAAAGGTTACCGAGGCTATATTTAGTATATCATTGGAAACCTCTTTTTAAGCTTTTAATATTTACAGATAAGTATATATATTCATTATAATTAGATTTACCGTACCTCGATGGTAGAGTCATCATCACCTAAGCAATTATATTTTGGCTCGTACATTGCATGCGCTGATCTATGTTCAAAAAAATGGTAATACTATTGATAATACTGCAGCGCAAAACTTAATCGCTCATATCAATGAGACCATAGCAAAACCCTAATAACAACTGAGAAAACTGGATTTCATGCCTCAGCCTACTATTCTATACAGATAATAGCATGTATGGATTTTTTAACTCATCACAGTAAAATAAATCCATGGCATATGGGAATGTGACCTGATATTTGAATGCCATAGCATCGGTCTGTGCTATCTAATAAGTTATAGTCTGATTTAAGGTAGTGTGTCAGAAAGTATGTTGAGGAAATGAAAGAGGAAGATAGACAAAGCAAGATAATATATTTGAGATTATAAAGACACTAATAGATATCATTTGCACTCAATGTCACAGTTGTAGTTTAAGGAAAAACAGCTTAAAAGCTATAGCAAGCAGAACTATCAGTGTAAAGACTGTTGCAGATGATTTATCGGTGACTATTCTTTAAGCTACTAAGGGTAAATCCTTAAAACGCAAGCTAAAGTCAAACCTTTGCCCTCAAGTCAGTTTGTTCGTTTTAGGCCTAAACCTGCTGATTGAGGGCTTGCGTTTGGTATTTTTCAATCACGACACTTCGGTATTTCGATAGTTAGTCCGCTTTTTAACCGTTAAAGGTAAGGTGGGGCTGATTTTTTGTCGTATGCTGATAAAATTTTCATACCATTTACATGGTGACATTTTCCACTATCTCTCTAAATTTATTTAGAGAGATAGATCAACGCCTTGTGGGTCTTTTTTAATCGTGTAAAGTGTGAATAGTGAAATTAATGAGACGATAGTAATGTACAACCCAATCATCCATGACTGTTGATAAGTTGCCATAATCCATTGCGCAATCATCGGAGCGAACGCACCACCAATAATGGAACCTAATGCATAGCTGATGGACACCCCTGAAAAGCGTACTTTTGCAGGGAACATTTCAGCAAATAGGGCTGATAATGGACCATAAGTAAAACCTAGGGGAATAGCCCAAACCACTAGTGCTAGCATGAATAAAAATGGAGATTTGGTATCAATCAAAAACCACATTGGAATCGACCATAACGACAATAAAATATAGCCTAATTTAAAAATCCTTAGACGACCAATCTTATCACCTAATATGCCGCCCCAAAGGGTTGATACTAACCAAGAAAAAGCAGCCGCCACTACGATTAGCATGGTCAAAGTAGGGCTAAGTCCTAAGGCTTTTTGACCATAACCCACCATAAAAGCGATGAGAATATAACCACCTGCATTCACTCCCATAAAGATTAAAGCCGCTTTAAGAACTGTTGGCGTATGATTTTTGAATAACAATGATAATGGTGCAGAGGCTTCTGCTTTACGGCGATGCATGGCTTCAAACACTGGTGATTCTTTAACCGAACGACGGATAAAGGTGCCCACGATGATCAATGCAATCGATAATATAAATGGAATGCGCCAACCCCACTCGAGGTAGGCTTCTTTACCCAAAACCAAATTTAAGAGTAGCAGGACAGCAGTCGCTAGAATCATACCGATGGGTACACCAATCTGTGGGTAAGCCCCAAACAATGAACGTTTGTTAAGGGGTGCATGCTCGACAGATAACAATGCTGCACCGCCCCATTCACCACCTGCAGAAAATCCTTGGATAATACGTAAAAATACCAAAGCCAAAGGTGCTAATACACCAATTTGCGCATAAGTCGGCAAGAAGCCTATTAAGGTCGTTGACGCACCCATCAAAATCAGGGTCGTTACCAATACCATCTTGCGACCGTACTTGTCACCCAAGCGACCACATACGATTGCGCCTAATGGGCGAAATAGAAATGAGATACCAACGGTCGCAAAAGCGATGATTTGGGCGAGCATAGGGTTTGATTTGCTGACTTCAGCGAAAAACAGGGGAGCAAATATGAGACTTGCGGCTTGTGCATAGATGAAAAAATCATACCATTCAATCGCAGTACCAACTAGGGTGGCAGTGAGTACTTTTTTATCCTGATGTATAGCAAGCGAGGCGTTTTCAGCCATTGCGGTGGTGGTTGTCATTAGTGACTCCTTGTCTGTTATTGTCCTAGAAACCCACTGTCCTAAGAACGAAGGCATGGCTATCCTAGCCAAGCAGAGATTGATATTAATTAATGATACTTTTTATTTATTAAAAATAAAATTATGTATCATTTAAACTGTAATTTAGCCATTCTACAATCTAACGTCAACATGTTTTATCAAAAAAGTTTACTTTCGTCGAAAAAAAGGAGTCATGACGACTCCCTTTTGGCAAATTTATATGGGCATCAAGCCTGACGCTCAACTAAGGTTAAGATGTCATACGTGGCGACCAATTCGTCACGCTGGTTCTTCACTTTGATGTCCCATACCACCACACCATGTGCTTTTTCTTCTGGGTCGCGTTGTGCCTTTGGCGTCTTTTGTTTACAAGTTAACTCCACTTGAATGGTGTCACCAATCTTGACAGGCTCAACGAAGCGTAGGTTATCCATGCCATAGTTTGCGATAACAGGGCCAGCTGCCGCGTCAACAAACAAACCAGCAGCCGCTGATACGATGAAGTAACCATGGGCCACGCGCTCGCCAAAGAACGAATCTGCCGCCGCGATTTTGTCCATATGCGCATAGAAGTAGTCACCACTTAAGCAGCCAAAGTTGACGATGTCTGCCTCAGTTACCGTACGACGTGCGGTCAATAGACGCTCACCAATACGCAGCTCATCGAATGATTTTTTGAACGGATGCACACGGTCCTCGAACACGTCCGCACCCGCTGTCCAGCTGTGACTGACTTGGGTGATGGCATTGGGAGAGCCTTGCAGAGCGGTACGTTGCATGTAGTGTTTGACGGCTCGCAGACCACCGAGCTCTTCACCGCCACCCGCACGACCTGGGCCTCCGTGTACCAACAAGGGCAGCGGTGAGCCGTGACCCGTACTTTCACGAGCGCTTTCGCTATCTAGGATATGGACACGGCCGTGCCAAGGGGCAATTTTTTTCAATAAGGCTTCGATGTTTTCGTTTGTATTGCGCACGATGGAAGCCACCAAGCTGCCTTCACCACGGGCGACAAGCGCGCTGAGTTCATCGAGGTCGTTGTAGGGCATGAGGGTGACCACGGGACCAAATGCTTCGATGCGATGGATGTTTGCGGCCTGTGTTGGCTGATGACAGACCAAGACCGTTGGCGGGTAGCAGGCTGATTTTTCTGCATCATCTACCTGTAGGGTAAAGTCGTCACGTAAGTGACTGCCAAAGACCACATCGGCTTCTTGGCTCAGCTCGGTCACTTTTTCAGCGACGTCGTGTTTTTGCTTCACGCTCGCCAAAGCACCCATGGTCACCTCTTCACGATTTGGGTCACCGACCACAACCTTTTGTAGTTTGTTAATCAGGCGGGTCTGCGCGGTTTCTAGCAAGGCGGCAGGGACAAAGGCGCGACGAATGGCCGTACATTTTTGCCCCGCTTTAGTGGTTACTTCGCGGAACACTTCGCGGACAAACAAATCGATCGTTTCATCATTCGCGTCTGGGCTCAAAACAGCACTGTTGACCGAATCGGCTTCCATGGTGAACGGAATCGAATGGGCATTTAAGTGGGGATGGGCGCGCAGTTTTTGCCCTGTTACCGCAGAGCCAGTAAAGGTGATGGTGTCTTGGGCGTTTAGATGATCAAATAAATCATACGTCTGACCACATATCAACTGCAATGATCCCTCTGGCAATAGGCCGCTTTCATGAATGGCGACAACCACGGCATGCGTCAGCTCAGCGCCTTCAGTGGCTGGCTTGACGATACACGGCACACCAGCCAATAGTGTCGGGGCGATTTTTTCTAACATACCCCAGATAGGGAAGTTAAACGCATCAATATGAACCGCCACGCCCAACTTTGGGCTTAGGATGTGCTTTGCGCCAAACGTACCCTGTTTGGACAGCGGAATCCAAGCGTCTTCAATCAAGACCGTCTCATCGCTGAGCTCACGGCGCACAAGACTTGAATAGGCAAATAAAGTACCGAAACCGCCTTCAATATCGACCCAAGCGTCTTTGCGCGTCGCACCCGTTGCCGTGGCTAGCGCATAAAAGTCTTCTTTACGTTGCATCAGGTATTGTGCGACCCCTTTTAAGGCATTGGCACGCTCGTGGAATGTCCAGTTGGCAAGCGATGAGCCATGGGTTTTGGCGTAGTCAACCACCGCTTTGGTATCGATACCTGCGCTACTGACTTGATAAATGGGCTCGCCAGTGATGGCGTGGTGTACGGTGCGAAACTCGCTTTCGGCAATATAGGCGTTGCCGAGGACGAGTGAGCTTAATGTTTTGATATCTGACATGTAGTAACTCCATTTACGATACGTATTTATTAAAAAGTGATGATAAAACATATCATAATTTGTCGTTAAATCGCTAAAAAGTCAAGCGTGTCTACAGAATATAAGAATTTATTTAAAATAATTCCTCTTAAATAATTATATAAAACAAATACTTAGATATTAATTCGCCTAAAAAATAAAGTGATACATTAAAATAATATTTGATTTTAAATAGGTATCGCTTTATATTATATAGAACGAACATTCTTTAAGGACGAGGTGTCACATGAATACACAAGTAGCCACGAAAGTAGCATTGTTTGACAGCAAGGTTGAAAAGGACATTTCAATTGAGCCAAAGGATTGGATGCCAGAGGCGTATCGTAAAACGCTTATTCGCCAGATTGGGCAGCATGGGCATTCAGAAGTCGTTGGTATGTTGCCTGAGGGTAACTGGATTACGCGCGCACCAACACTTAAACGTAAAGCCGTGTTGTTGGCGAAGGTCCAAGATGAAGCAGGTCATGGACTCTACCTATATAGCGCCGCTGAAACCCTAGGCGCAGATCGCGACGATATGATGGACAAGCTGATTGCAGGCAAGATGAAATACTCCTCAATCTTTAATTACCCAACTTTAACGTGGGCGGACATCGCTGCTATCGGCTGGTTGGTTGACGGCGCGGCCATCGTAAACCAAGTGGCGCTGTGCCGCACGTCATATGGTCCCTATGCGCGCGCAATGGTGCGTATCTGTAAAGAAGAAAGCTTCCACCAGCGCCAAGGTTTTGAAGCCATGATGGCCTTAGCAAATGGCACGCCTGAACAAAAAGCACTGGCACAAGATGCCGTCGATCGCTTCTGGTGGCCTGCACTGATGATGTTTGGTCCAAATGACGACAATTCACCCAACAGTGCGGCGAGCATGAAGTGGAAAATTAAGCTGTTTAGTAACGATGAGCTGCGCCAAAAGTTTGTAAATAACACCGTGCCACAGGTGTTGGAGCTTGGTCTGACCGTTCCTGATAAAGACTTAACGTTTAACGAAGAAACGGGCAACTATGAGTTCGGTGAAATCAACTGGGATGAATTCTTTGCCGTGATCGCAGGTAAAGGCCCGTGTAACCATGAGCGTATCGAAGCCCGCCGTAAAGCGTGGGAAGAGGGCAAATGGGTTCGTGACTCTGCAGCCGTTTACGCGCAGAAACAAAAACAACAAGCCACGACTCAAAAAGTCGCTTAACTGACTTAATATTGGTTTAAAGGAAGGAATATTCGCTATGGAAAGCAAAAATAACTGGTCACTTTATGAAGTGTTTATCCGCAGTAAACAAGGGTTAAGTCATCGTCATGTTGGCAGCTTGCGTGCGCCAGATGACGAAATCGCCCTACAAAACGCGCGTGATGTCTACACCCGTCGTAACGAAGGGATAAGCATTTGGGTGGTGAAATCAGAGCTGATTACCTCATCGCAACCCGAGGAAAAAGCAGAGTTTTTTGAGCCATCACTCGACAAGGTATATCGTCATCCTACCTTCTATGACATTCCAGACGGTTTTGAACATATTTAAGGGAGGAGACAGTCGATGAATAACCAAGCATTAACACAGTTTTTACTTCACGTTGGTGATAGCCAGCTGATTCTCTCGCACCGCTTGTCGGAGTGGTGCGGACACGCCCCAGAGCTTGAGTTGGATATTGCCTTATCAAATATTGGTTTGGACTTATTGGGTCAAGCACGCACGGTGCTGAGTCTGGCAGGCCAAATCGAAGACTTAGGCCGCGATGAAGACAAGCTGGCGTTTTTCCGTACCGAACGAGAATATCGCAACCTATTGCTGTGTGAGCAGCCCAATGTGGATTTTGCCCAAACGATGGTACGTCAATGGCTGATGGATCATTACCATATCTTGCTACTGGACGCGTTAAGCCAAAGCAGCCATGCAGATATCGCCGCCTTTGGTGTGAAATCATTAAAAGAAGCAAAATATCACTTACGTTTCTCTAATGCGTGGATGGAGCGCTTAAGCCTCGGTACCGATGAGGCACACCACAAAACGCAACAAGCGCTGGACAATTTATGGCGCTTTACCGCTGAATTGTTTGAGCTGACCGCTGACGAACAAGCCTTGGTGGATAGTGGGGTCTTGCCAAAACTGGATACTTTAAAGGCTGAATGGTCAGCGCAGGTTGAAAGCGAATTGGTACGTTTGAATCTAACCTTACCTGAAAATGGCGCATACCGCCGCGGTGCCAAGCAAGGCGCGCATACCGAGCACTTGGGTTATATCTTGGCAGAAATGCAGTACATGCAGCGCACTTACCCCAATATGAATTGGTAATAAACATACAAGACAGGGAGTCAACGTATGCAGTTAATTCCACAAGCCACCGATGCCTGCTGGCAAGCCCTGAGTCAGGTTCATGATCCAGAAGTACCGGTTTTGACCGTGCTTGACTTAGGCATGATTCGAGGCGTTGATATCAACGCCGATAACGAAATCGTGGTGCGTTTAACCCCCACCTATAGCGGCTGCCCAGCAACCGATATGCTAAAAGACGAGATTACAAGCACGTTTACCGAGCGCGGGCTTACCCCTGTCAAGGTGGTGGTTGACTTGTCTGAAGCGTGGACGACCGACTGGATGAGTGAGGCAGGGAAACAAAAGCTGCAAGACTATGGCATTGCACCACCACAAGGGGATGCGCACAGCTGTGGTAGCCATATGCCGCTCACCGGCGGGGTGACCTGCCCCCACTGCCGCAGTCAACAAACCGAAATCATTAGCGAGTTTGGGTCGACAGCGTGCAAGGCCTTGTATAGGTGCCTCGACTGCCTTGAGCCGTTTGATTATTTTAAATGCATCTAATGTATCTGAGATAAGGGCAGTCGCAAGATGGCACCTACGGTCAGCTCACCAATTAATTAGTATGTTAAGCAATATGCACGCTAAGCAACATGCAAAAAGGAGTTTCGCATGAGTCAATTTTTACCACTCACCATCAAAGCTATCCAACCACAGACGGAGCAAGCGATTTGCATTGCCTTTGACGTCACGCCAGAAATTTCGGAAACCTTTGAGTATCAGCCAGGTCAACATTTGACCATCCGTCATATGACCGACAATGGCGAAATCCGTCGTTGCTACTCCATCTGTAGTGATGTGCAAGAAGACATGAGCATCGCCATCAAAAAGATTGACCAAGGTCAGTTCTCTACGTGGGCGAACGAGCACCTCGAAGTAGGACAGACCCTAGAAGTCATGCCGCCCCAAGGCGTGTTCTTTCAAAAAGCTGCTAAAGCTGGTGGTCAAAACTATTTAAGCTTTGCGGCGGGTAGTGGTATCACTCCCATTTTATCCATCGTCAAAACGGTGTTAAGCACCCAGCCAGACGCCAATTTTACCTTGGTATACGGCAATCGCTCATGGCAACAAACCATGTTTTCTGAGCAAATCATGGATCTTAAAGACCGTTTCAGAACGCGCTTGCAACTGGTCAATATTTTCTCACGTGAGATAAGTGAGAGCGACCTCTTTAATGGTCGTATCGATGCAGACAAATTACAACAGCTGTTTGACGCCCAATTGATAAGCGCTGATGTGGATCACTGCTTTGCCTGTGGCCCAGAGGAGATGATGGAAGCCGTTGAGACCGTCTTGCCAAAGCTTGGTATCGATCGCAAGAACATCCATACCGAGCGTTTCCACACGGGGACGATCAACAAACCAACCGCCCAGCAAATCGAAAAACGTAGCGAAGAGCGCGTCAACATTATTTTGGACGGTCGTGAGCTGATCATTGAAGTGTCAAAACAAGATGACAGCATCTTAGAGGCGGCATTAAATGCGGGGGCTGATTTACCCTATGCCTGTAAAGGCGGGGTGTGTGCTACTTGCAAATGTAAGGTAATAGAAGGTGAGGTCGACATGGCGGTCAACTATAGCCTTGAGCAAGACGAGTTGGATCAAGGCTACGTGCTCAGCTGCCAGTCTTTACCCGTCTCACCCAATGTACGCTTAAGCTTTGATGCGTGATCGCAAGACGTCAGTAGATTGTCTGTCGTTTGTATATCCACAGTAGGGTTTAGAAAAACCTCTTATTTCATTGTTTTTATTAGGATTCAGGGATGAATTATATTAAAACCTCCAGCCCAAAAGCAGGCGTTGCACTGATTGAGCTGAATCGCCCAGAAAAACGCAACGCCTTAAACAACGCCACGTTGCAAGAGATTGCCACGCAGCTGCAAGCCTATGACGCTGATGCCAGCATAAAAGCCGTCGTCATGACTGGCAATACTCAATGCTTCGCTGCGGGTGCCGATCTTAACGAGCTTATTGAGCTTGATACCATCAGCTTGCAAACCGATATCCGTCCAACCTTATGGAAGCGCATTGATGAGTTTAGCAAGCCATTATTAATGGCCGTCAATGGCTATGCGCTCGGTGCAGGTTTTGAGCTGGTGCTGCATGGTGACATCGTGGTCACGGGTGAAAATGCCCAATTTGCGTTGCCTGAGATTGGCTTGGGTATGTTGCCAGGGGCAGGGGGGACACAGCGTCTTGCCCGCCTAGTCGGTCAGCAGCTTGCCATGCGTTGGGCGATGACAGGCGAGCGCATCAGTGCATCAAGCGCCCAGCAACATGGCATCACCACCCAAATCTGCCCAACCGATCTTACCTTACAGTACACCATCGAGCTGGCAGCCAACATCGCCAAACAAGCCCCTTTGGCCATTCGCGCCATCAAACAGTCACTCAAAAGTATCCATGAAGTGAGCCTAAGCCAAGGCCTCAAGCAAGAGCGCCAGCTGTTTGTTTGGCTGGCTGCCACTCAAGATCGCGAAGAAGGTATCCGTGCCTTTTTAGAAAAACGTCAACCCAGTTTTAGAGGTGTGTAATGGACTACCAAACGATTCTCGTCGAAGAAAAAAATGCGGTCGGCTATCTGACCTTAAACCGCCCAAAACAGCTGAACAGCTTTAACGAAGCCATGCACAAAGAAGTGTCCAGCGTGCTCAAAGCATGGTCAAAGGACAGCAGCATTCGTGCTGTGGTGCTATCGGCTGAAGGTCGCGGTTTTTGTGCCGGTCAAGATTTGGGTGATCGCGTGGTTGACCCAAATGCGGACTCGCCAGACTTAGGCCTATCCATCGAGACTTATTACAATCCACTGATTAAACTGATTACAACGATGCCAAAGCCCGTCATCTGTGCCGTCAATGGCGTGGCAGCGGGTGCTGGCGCGAACATTGCCTTGGCGTGTGACTTGGTCTTGGCGGCTAAATCCGCTTCATTTATTCAAGCGTTTTGCCGTCTTGGGCTGGTACCCGATTCAGGCGGCACATGGTTTTTACCTCGCGTTGTCGGACGCGCCCGCGCGATGGGCTTAGCCATGCTAGGCGATAAGCTATCGGCGGAACAAGCGCTGGCGTGGGGCATGATTTGGCAAGTGGTCGAGGATGACGCGCTACGTAGTGAAGCTATTACCTTGGCCGAGCACTTAGCCAGCCAGCCAACCTATGGTCTAAGCCTGATTAAAAAAGCCATCAATGTATCTGCGGATAACAGCCTAGAAGATCAGCTTCTCCTAGAGCGCGACTTACAGCGCCTTGCCGGCCGCTCAGCCGATTATAAAGAAGGTGTCCAAGCCTTTATGCAAAAACGCACCCCAACTTACCAAGGACGTTAATTATGGAAACGAGGGATTTATCAACAGCCGCCATTGCCGTTATTGGGGCAGGCACGATGGGCATTGGCATCGCCCAGCTGGCCGCCATGCACGGTCACACGACCTATCTGTTTGACGTGGATGCTGCCAAAAGCCAAGCCGCCTTAGCAGGCCTAAAAAGCCTACTTGCCAAACGGGTCGAAAAAGGCAAGATGACGCAAACGCTACTTAATAGCACTCTAGCGAATCTATCGATTGTTACCGATATTAACGAGCTGGCAGCCGTACAGATGGTCGTTGAAGCGATTGTTGAGCGTCAAGACATCAAGCAGCAGCTCTTTATCCAATTAGCGGATATCTGTGCTGATGATACGATTTTTGCCTCCAACACGTCGTCCATATCGATCACCGCGATTGCCGCCGCAGTACCCAACCCTGAGCGTGTGGTAGGCTTACATTTCTTTAACCCCGCCCCAGTGATGAAGCTTGTGGAGATTGTGCGCGGGTTACGCACAGCTCCTGAGATTACAGATAGCTTGTTTGACTTGATGCATGCTTGGAAAAAAGTGCCCGTCACCGCCAAATCTACCCCAGGTTTTATCGTCAACCGCGTGGCGCGTCCATACTATGCCGAAGGCTTTCGCGCCTTGCAAGAAAACGCGACCACACCCGCGCAGCTTGACTTTATCATGCGGGAAGTCGGTGGTTTTGCCATGGGGCCATGTGAGCTGACTGACTTAATCGGTCAAGATGTCAATTTCTCAGTGACCCAAAGCGTCTATCAAGCGTTCTTTTATGAGCCGCGTTACCGCCCTTCATTGGTGCAACAAGAATTGGTCGATGCAGGGTGTTTCGGTCGTAAATCTGGTCAAGGATTTTATGACCATAGCCAAACACCAAAAGCCCCCGTCTATACGTTGCCAAGCATCGATGTAAATGGTGTCGCAAACGATGAAGAGCTGCCCACTATCATCGTGCGCGGTGATTGGCAGTATGCCAACGGTGTGATTGAGCGCTTACAAGCGGCGGACGGACTCACGGTGACCCTTGAAGAGGCAGACGAGAGCAGTATCGAAATCGGTGATATCAGCATCCGTTTATCACAGGGTGAATCGGTAGAGGCTGATTACGCTGATGCCAAAGTCATGCTGATGGACTGGCAGGCTGACTGGACACAAGCGCGCGCAGTTGTATTGGCGGCGGCTATGGCCTGTGATGATGAAGAGCGTAAGCTCGTGGCACAAGTCTTTGCCCGTCTTGGCGCGCAGGTCATTTGGTCTGCTGATCATCCTGGTCTTTATGTGTTACGCACCATTGCCATGCTTATCAATGAAGGCTGTGAAGCGGTGTTACATGATATCGCCTCTGAAGCAGACATCGACGCGGCTATGAAGTATGGCGTGAATTACCCCAAAGGGCCGTTTGAATGGGCAGCGCTGCTTGGCTACGACACCGTGCTGAGTGCGCTGAATAACTTACAGCGTCTTTATGGGGAAGAGCGTTATCGCGCCAGCCTATATTTGGTCAAAAAAGCTGCCACCTGCCATACAGCGAGCGCTTAAGCTTAATTGGTTTATTTTAAAGGGAGATTATGATGCAACAAGTATATATTTATGACGCCATTCGCACCCCAATCGGGCGCTATGCCGGTAGTCTAAGCAGTGTGCGTACGGACGATTTGGCCGCTTTGCCAATTCAATATTTAAAAGATCAGCACCCAAATTTGCCATGGGACACAGTCGATGAGGTCGTGATTGGCTGTGCCAACCAAGCTGGCGAGGACAACCGCAACGTCGCGCGTATGGCAACGTTATTGGCGGGCTTGCCTGATAGTGTGCCTGCCATCACTGTCAACCGTCTTTGTGCCTCAGGTATGGATGCGATTGGCATTGCCTCACGCTTGGTAAAAACGGGTGAGGCCGAGTTTGTCTTGGCTGGTGGTGTCGAGAGCATGAGCCGCGCTCCTTATGTCCAATCAAAGCCGACCAGCGCCTTTCACCGCACCCCAGAAATCTTTGATACCGCCATCGGTTGGCGCTTTATCAACCCATTAATGAAAGCCGAGTATGGTGTGGATAGCATGCCAGAAACGGCTGAAAACGTGGCGGACAAATACCAAATCAGCCGCGAAGACCAAGATCTATTCGCGCTACGCAGCCAACAAAAAACCGCCGCTGCCCAGCAGGCAGGTATTTTCGCCGAAGAGATTTTACCCGTTGAGGTTAAAACGAAAAAAGGTAGTGTGATGGTGGAGCAAGACGAGCACCCACGCGCAGATACCAGTTTAGCAGCCCTTGCTGGTTTGAGAACGCCATTTCGTAAGGAAGGCGGCTCAGTGACGGCGGGTAATGCCTCAGGCGTCAATGACGGTGCGGCCTGTGTGTTGATGGGCAATGAGGACTTTGGTCAAGCACACAATCTCACGCCACAAGCGCGTATTGTGGGCATGGCGAGTGCAGGTGTCGAGCCACGCTACATGGGTATCGGCCCTGTGCCTGCGGTACTCAAAGTGCTTGAGCAAACGGGACTCACATTAGCGCAGATGGATGTTATCGAGCTGAACGAAGCCTTTGCCGCGCAGTCGCTTGCCGTGATTCGCGAACTGGGCCTTGCCGATGATGACGCCCGTATCAACCCAAATGGTGGGGCCATTGCACTCGGTCATCCGCTAGGCATGAGTGGGACACGTCTGGTCATCACCGCGATTAAAGCGCTAAAACGTCGTAACGGTCAATATGCGTTATGCACCATGTGTGTGGGCGTGGGTCAAGGCGTAGCAATGGTGATAGAAAACATCTGAGCGCAGCGTTAACGGAAAATTTTAATTGGAAATGTAGTCAGGATGACTACGACAAGGAGTCTGATATGAATCATAATGTCATGGAACACATTGAAACGGCGTCGGTAGACGAATTACGTAGCGTACAGTTGCAGCGTTTGAAAGCCACGCTCAAACACGCCTATGAAAACAACCCAGTGTATAAAAAGAAATTTGACCAAATGGGTGTCCACCCAGAGGATTGCCAATCCTTAGAAGATTTGGCCAAATTCCCATTTACCACCAAGTCAGACTTACGTGCCAACTATCCATTCGGTATGTTTAGCGTCCCTCAAGAACAGATTGTCCGTGTTCATGCCTCATCAGGGACGACGGGTCAACCTACCGTGGTCGGCTATACCAAGCAAGATATCATGACATGGTCAGATGTCGTCGCGCGCTCACTGCGTGCCGCTGGCCTAAACAGTAAAGACACCATCCAAGTATCCTACGGTTATGGTCTGTTCACAGGTGGTTTGGGCGCGCACTATGGCGTTGAACGACTGGGGGCAACGGTCATCCCCATGTCAGGTGGTCAAACGGAGCGCCAAGCCCAACTTATCCACGATTTCAAACCAACCGCCTTAATGGTAACCCCCTCGTACTGCTTAAACATTATTGAAGCGTTAGAGAGAAAGTTTGGTACGGCCAAAGACTGTACGGTTAAAACGGGTATTTTCGGCGCCGAACCATGGACGAATGCCATGCGCCAAGAGATCGAAGCGCGCTTGGGTATTGATGCGCTAGATATCTATGGCCTGTCTGAAATCATGGGGCCGGGTGTCGCCATGGAATGCTTAGAATCTAAAGACGGCGCAACCATTTGGGAAGACCACTTTTACCCAGAAATCATCAACCCTGAGACGGGAGAGGTACTGCCAGACGGCGAGCTTGGGGAGTTGGTGTTTACCACCATTACCAAAGAGGGTATGCCCATCATTCGCTACCGTACCCGAGATTTGACCCGCCTATTACCAGGCTCTGTGCGCACCATGCGTCGTATGGAAAAAATTGTTGGTCGTAGTGATGATATGATGATCATCCGCGGCGTTAATGTGTTCCCCTCGCAGATTGAAGAGCAGATTTTACAAATATCAAAATTATTGCCAAACTACCAAATTCATATCATCAAGCACGGCCACTTAGACACTCTACGTGTCCATGTTGAGTCATGTAGTGATGCCAGTGATCTTGAAGTAACGCAATTGGCCAGTAAACTGAAACAAAACATAAAAACGATGGTGGGTATCAGCGTACAGGTAGATGTCTTACCACAAGGCATGTTGCCTCGTTCTGAGGGTAAGGCGCAACGTGTTGTTGACCTGCGCAATGTCGCTGTTCCTGCTTAATGTAGTTAACCCAGCGCGATAGTCTCTTGGGTATTATCGCGTGCTTTTTAAATAATGAATAAACGACATGAACGTGAAACTAAAACAATGTATCGATGAACTTATTTGTGAAGATGTCTTAAGTGGCACCTCATTAATTATGTCCATCTTTGGGGATTGCATCTTTCAACGAGGCGGGGTGATTAGTTTAGCCAGTCTGATTCAACTCATGGAGGTATTTGGTTTTAATGAACGCTCTGTGCGTACAGCGGTGTTTCGCTTGAGTCAAAATGACTGGTTAAGCTCTGAAAAAATAGGACGTACCAGTTACTACCGCATCACCGACGTCAGCCGTGAACGCTTTGCGACCGCCCATGAAAAAATTTATGGCTTACATCAGGGCGAGTGGGATCACAGATGGGATTTAGTGTTATTAAGCTCGGTTGAGCTTGGCAATAAAACCCTGCTCAAAAAAGAATTGGAGTGGTTGGGATTTGCTAACATTTCCACCAATCTCATGGCCTATCCCAGCTGTGACCAACAGCAGCTACAAAACTTGCTATTTAATCTCAAGATGACTGAGCAAGTGGTGGTGTTCCGTGCCGAGGCCTTGCCCTTATGGCAAGAGTCCCATCCGACACTCAAGCGTATGGTTGAGGTGAACTGGCCCATCGAGCAGCTGCACCAACGCTATGATAAGTTCATTAACGACTTTCGTAATATTTTAAGCCTTATCGAAGATGATGATTTTGATGCACTACAAGCGTTTCAAATTCGCATTTTACTGATTCACCAGTACCGCCGTATTTTGTTAAAAGACCCAAACTTACCGCTAGAGCTATTGCCATCAGATTGGCTGGCACTGACCGCGCGTAACTTGACCAGTAATGTGTACCAAACGATTGTGAGCGCGTCCGAGGCGTTTTTTCTGAACATTGCCCGTACGGCAGAGGGCACCATGCCACCAGCACGGCCCCAGTTTTATAAACGCTTCGGCGGCTTAAAGTTTGCTGCAGAAACCTAAGTAAAAGAAACTTAAGTAAAAGAAACCTAAACGAATAACGATGCTAAACGTTGTTTGCTATGTCTTGATAAGGAGACGATAATGCCTTGCTATGCCATTGAAGGAGTAGTACCCGTGATCAGCCCAGATGCTTATGTGCATCCAACTGCCGTGATTATTGGCGATGTTGTCATTGAAGCTGGCGTGTATGTCGGTCCACTCGCGTCATTACGGGCAGACTTTGGTGGTATTCGTATTCAAAAAAATGCCAATATCCAAGACAACTGTATCATTCATGGCTTTCCCAATCATGTAGTAGTGGTTGAAGAGTATGGACATATTGGACATGCAGCCATTCTACACGGCTGTATTGTGAGGAAGAATGCATTAGTCGGAATGAATAGTGTCATTTTAGATTTAGCAGAAGTAGGTGAAAATAGCATTATTGGTGCTAATAGTACCGTCAAAGCGAAGATGATTATTCCGCCAAATGTCATGGCATTAGGCAGCCCTGCAAAAGTGATAAGAGCACTTGAAGAAAAAGAGTTGGCTTGGAAAGCTCATGGTACTCAGCAATATATAGATCTTACCAAACGTTGTTTGCACTCTTTAAAGGAAGTTGAGCCTTTAACCATGGATGCAGACGAGCGGTTAACACATAAGCAATTTAATGCCCAATATCATATCAAATCAGAACTTTGATAACAAAGGCCATTATAGCTAACGAACAAAACTAGGACGTGAATTAATTCTTGTTATATTAAAGCGTGTTGAATATTCATAATTTCAGCAAGATATAAGCACAAGCGAGAGCTACTGTGTTCTCATAACTTCGTTTTAGCTTATCAAATCTAGTTGCAACAGCTCTGTAGGTTTTTAACTTAGCATATGTAACATCATGGATTGGTACTTTATCAGTCAGCACGATGGTTGTCTTGGTCTATATCTTAATTATGTACTTCTTGCTTGAGCTCTTCATGGATGCTTTGGCGATGTTGATTATTACCATTCCTGTGGTATATCCTATTATTTTAGCTTTAGGTTTTGATCCTGTTTGGTTTGGTATCATTGCGGTTCTGACGGTAGAGATTGGTTTAATCACTCCACCAATGGGTATGAATATCTTCGTAATCAAAGCAGTAGCACTACATATTAAACTTGCAGATATGTTTCGTGGGGTAGCATCATTTATATTATCTGACTTGGTTCGGCTAGTAGTTTTGATCGCTTTTCTAGCGATATCGCTAGTGTTATTAAACTAATAGATGATGGGGTTTAATCATCTTAATGATGTAAGGAGTCGAGTCATAATTAAGCGCTTTATCTAAATGGAATTAGTAAAATTTAGAAGATAATCGTGATGATTACTTCATATTTTGAATATATACAAGGAAACCTTCAATGACATTTTCGCGTTCTTTAATTACACTACTTATAATGACATCATTTGTCGCTAGTGGCTCTGCTTTGGCTGACGATATTACAATAAAACGTGACGAGTACGGAACACCGCATATCTATGCAAACAGTACATATGAGTTGTTTTATGGCTATGGATACTCGATTGCACAAGACCGACTATACTCACTTGATATGGCACGTCGTACTGGCACAGGTAAAGTTTCGGAAGTTTTAGGTGCAGAGTTTATCGATTTTGATAAACAAATACGGGGCAACTACTGGCCTTGGAGCGTGCAAGATCAGGTTAAGAATGCTAGCAAAGAAGAACGTGATGTGTTAGATGGTTATGCTGCTGGCATTAACGCTTGGATCTCTCGCATCAATGAGCAGCCGGATACATTAATGCCTAAAGAGTATATAGTCCAGGGTGTCAAGCCACAAGCTTGGACGGGTTATGATGTGGCAATGGTGTTTGTTGGATCAATGATTTACCGCTTCGGTGACTATAACACCGAACTTGATAATGCCGCCCTTCTTGAGGCGTTAATCGAAAAACATGGAGAAAGCACTGGAAGAGAAATTTTTAATACTTTACTATCATTAGATTTGCCAGATGCGCCCACCACGATTCCGATAGGTGATTGGGATCCAGCAAAGCGTGAGAACAAAAATCTAAACTCACAGCCAGTATTAAAAGGTGCAGTTACACCCGAAACCTTGCGTCAGGCTGCCAGAGCACCGACTAATTTCATTCGTGATGATGGGACAGCCCTGCCACGTGAACAATGGAGAGATGCCAATATCACTGCATTAAGTAAATATGGTCCTTCAGCTTTGCGCTATGAGGCCGCTTCAAATATGGCGGTTCTTGGACCTGAAAAGTTAAACGGTGCAAAGTCTGTAATGCTAAATGGTCCGCAATTTGGCTGGTATCAGCCTGCTTATAACTATTCAATTGGGCTACATGGTGCAGGATTTGATGTAGCAGGAAACACAATCTATGGATATCCAAGCATCATGTTTGCTCACAACGGCCAAATCGCTTGGGGAGCTACATGGGGAGCAGGTGATCAAGTAGATTTATTTCGTGAAACGATTAATCCAGATAACAACACTCAATATAAATACAAAGGTGTCTGGAAAGATATGGAAGTGAGTGAGCAAATTATTGACGTAAAAGATGGAGATTCAGTACCATTTACAGCCTATCGCACCGTACATGGGCCTGTTGTAGCACGAGATGCTGAGAATAATCTAGCCTATTCTCAGCAGCGTGCATGGAGCGGAAGTGAACTCGGTACGCTTGAATCTTGGGTAAGTATTATGAAAGCCCAAAATTTTGATGAGTTTAAAACAGCAGCTTCAAAATCAGCAGTAAACGTCAACCTTTATTACGCTGACGCTGAAGGCGATATTGGTTACATTTTTGGGGGTCATTACCCTAAACGTGCTGAAGGTCATGATGGTCGAACTCCTGTATCTGGTGAGGGAGAAATGGATTGGCAAGGCATCATGCCGTTTGAAACTAACCCCCAAGTACTGAATCCATCAAACAGTATGATTCTGAACTGGAATAACCGTCCTGCTGAGGGTTTCCCAAGTCCTGACCAATATTGGTATTCGTGGATGCTCGCAGATCGGGTCAAAGTTATGTCTGACGAATTCAATACCAAAGATAGTTTTACGTCTGATGAAGTATGGGACGTTATGGTCGAACACGCGTCGTTTGAAGATGTTAATGCAGGTGAGATGATTCCGTTTATATTGAAAGCTGTCAAAAGTTTACCTAAAAATGACCCGCGTCATAAGCTGGCTGCACAATTACAGGACTGGAATCAGATGCTTGAAGATAAAGATGGCGATGGTAAATACGATCACCCTGGCGCCGTCATTATGCAAACTTGGTTAACACAGTTTTTGACACAGACATTTGATGATACCTTACCCGAACCTTATGGTGAAATTTTTAGCAATGCTGGTTACCCAGGGCCTGAAGTAACCACAGCATCAGGACAAAACATTTCAGTTGGCGCTAAGGTTTTACATTACAATTTATCCGGTAAGGGCTATGATTTTCTTAATGGTAAACCAGATGCGGCTATCTTGTCAGCACTTGATGCTACCAACAAAGAACTTAGCAAAGCTTATGGCAATAATATGTCGAGCTGGTTAGCACCTGTTGGCATTATTCGATACAGCCATAAAAACTTTCGTGGTATCCCGCAAACTCTTCTGGCTCAAGAGCAAGATACTGCTATCGCCATGAATCGTGGTACCGAAAATAATATGACCGTTTTCACTGAAGATGGCGTAAAAGCTTGGGAAACTGTTCCACCTGGACAAAGTGGCTTTATTGCACCAGATGGTACAACTACGGCACACTACAACGATCAGACTGATGAGTATGCTGATCTCGATCGTAAACGAGTTTGGTTCACAGATGAAGAAGTTAATGCTAATACTATTTACACGCAGACGTTAAGTATCAAAAAATCTAAGTAAGCTAAGGCGTGTCATAAATTAAGAAAAATGAAACAAGAAACCAGATGAATCGCACTCAGGAAAACCCCAATTTTGGCAAACTCACCTGAGTAAATTTCCGAATCCAAAAAGGGTGCTAACAATATGCCATATATAGCGTTAGCACCCTTTTTTTACTAGCTATATTTAATCATTGTCGATATTTATTCATCAAACTAATAATCTTAAACCCTCATTAATAAGGCTATAAGCATCTAAGAAATTATTACTTAATCCATAAAATAATTTTATTAAAAGTATAATTGTCAGTGAGCTTTAGCACTAGCCAGCTGTTTAAAGACTAATAAACAAGATGATAAATACTAAAAGGGCTGCTAATGCGCCGAAGCGACCTAGTGCAAGGTCATCATGATTAAACCCGTCAGTATGAATTTATATCTCAGATTATCGATTACGATAACAAGGATATAGAGAAGCTAAGTCTTTATGCTCGCTATTTGCAACCTATGCTACGTGAGAGGCTCGATGATGATAAGGTTTGTTTCAGTAATATTATCATGAGTCACTACCGCCTTTCTGAGCTACGTCAACAGGACTCAAAGCTGCAATAAGGTAGTTTCTATCCGCTGAATACTGGTAGCAGTGGAGCTGGCAATACTAAGGATAAATAAGAGAACTGGCTATCCAGAATAGTCGCAATGTTAAATGGGCAATTCGATACTGAAAATCTGACCGATAGATACTTAAATAATTACTCGCAAACTACCTGGGATAAAGTCAACTAAAACCAAATCGTCATGAATACGAATAGAGTTAGTGTTTTAAGTGAGAGGGGGTTGATTATGTCAGATAAAAACATCAGTTTTTTAGCTGAAAGTAGATTTGATTATTTATTTGCTAATAAAGTCACTTCTCCACATAGCATGCTCACATACTGCACAAAACCAATTCTCTTTTGCCCGCATATAGGCGATATCAGCAGGTACTTCAATTGGACAGGCACTACCACAATATTCACAGCAAACATCATCTAAGCAAGCATAGCATTGGCTTATAGTTTCAAATAATGTTTGCGAGCTAATATTGTATTTTTGACAGAGCATACGCACATAATCTACATAGCTAGTTTTATGATTATAGGCCCAGTAATCCTCACAGACCCGCTTATCCCAAGAATTTTGTATCATGCTCCATTCAACCTCTACCATGTCAAGGTAGCTCGACCAAAGTACATATTATGATAATATCTTACACATATTGATATTTATAGCCTGTAGGTATTATATGATCGAATAATCGCGATGTAAATTATAATATAATAAAATTTAACTCGTATTTGGGCACTGTATTTCTATAGTGTTTTTACCTCTACTCAAACTCTTCTTAGGATAGGAAACTATGTGTGTTCGTTGAGAATCTATTCTTATTACGTCTACTATTGTCGTTTTTGAACTTATACATATTGTTTCTATTGCTTATTCTCTGCATGATATAAGGAGATTAATGTTCTAATCTCTGCATATCTCTGGGGAACATACGAAGCGTATTACTTATATTGATTAGCATTCAAATTGAACTGAATGGCAATGGTCGGACAAAAGCTATCGTTGCCATTTATCAGTCGTGTGCGGATATTACAAAGAAGTTTACTAGGAAAGCTGCTAATACTAGGATTCGATCTGAAAGTTGAGGCACAGTTAGATGCGGTGACCTTAGAGATTATTAAAAATTCTGAGATAGAAGGTGAGACGCTAAATGGTGAACAAATGCGCTCCTTAGTTGCGCGGTATTTAGGGTTAGATAGTGCCAGCATGCCAACCACTACTCGTGAAATTGATGCGGTGGTAGAGATGATACTAAGTGCCACCTATTATTACCAACAGCCTGTTGTAAGATGATTTACTTGGATGGCATCGAGCATTATTTCCAGATGGATATAGTGGTCTCTATCGTATTCAAGCAGGTAGTATTCGTACGGCACTACGAGATATTAATGATTTAGTAGAAAAGGGTATGATACAAAAATCTGTAGCATCAGGGCG
>OJBZ01000495.1_pt1 | contig 21317 bp, 19 predicted proteins | sample 1591671 | NCBI WGS metagenome assembly OJBZ01 (sample SAMN05416850, study PRJEB24817) | seawater metagenome | isolation source: Sea water | place: Canada:Atlantic | collected 2013-07
ACGAGATAGGAGTCCGTCTCGTGGGCTCGGAGATGTGTATAAGAGACAGATGTGAACATCAACGGTGCGCGTGTCGACATAGATATCGCGCCCCCAAACGTGATCTAGCAACTGGTCACGGCTGAAGACACGGCCGGGCCGCTCAAGCAACGTCACAAGCAAACGGTATTCTGTTGGCCCCAGCTTTAGCTCGTTCGCAGCACGGTTTACACGGTGACGTTCTGGATCAAGCGTAATGTCGGCATAGCTGAGCGCCGCACCGGAGGACGCAGGTCGCACGCGGCGCAGCTGTGTGCGCACGCGGGCCATCAGCTCGCGCATCGAATACGGTTTTACCACATAATCATCGGCGCCCGTCTCCAGCCCGCGCACGGTGTCCACTTCTTCGGATCGTGCCGACAGCATGATCACGGGGATATTGCGCGTATCTTCGCGGGTCTTAAGCTGACGACAGACCTCTATCCCGCTTAACAGCGGCATCATCCAATCAAGGATAACCAGGTCGGGCAGCGCCTCTGCAACCAGCAAGATCGCTTCCTCGCCATTCTCGGCACGCCGTACGTCAAATCCTTCTGATTCAAGGTTATACGCCAGAATTTCGCGCTGTGCGGGTTCGTCTTCTACCAACAAGATCTGAGGTTGAGCGGCAGACATGGCCCTACCCCTTCAGCTTGGTGGAGGTATTGTCCGCCTTGGGGCGATCCTCGTCCGGATGGGTACCGGTTACCAGATAGACAACCTGTTCCGCGATGGATGTGACAAGATCGCCCATGCGTTCAACGTTCTTGGCAATGAAATGAAGGTGCATGCACGATGTGATATTGCGCGGGTCTTCCATCATGAAGGTCAGGAATTCGCGGAACAGCGCATTATACATCTGGTCGACGTCTTCATCCCGCGCGATCACATCCATAGCCAGTTCTGCGTCGCGCTGAACATAGCAATCAAGCGCGTCCTTGAGCATGGATTCAACCGTCTTACACATGCGACGAATGGCACCAGTACTGTCGGCAACAGCGGGAAGCTGCGCCAAAACGCTATTTCGCTTGGCCATATTTTTCGCATAGTCGCCAATACGTTCTAAGCTGGCGCTAATCTTGATGACGCTGAGGATCAAACGCAAATCAACAGCCGTCGGGGCACGCAGTGCGATAATACGGGCGGCGCGTTCATTGATCAGCTCTTCGAGTGCGTCAATGGCCTTGTCCCCGCCGCGCACCTGTTCTGCCAGCTCTTCGTCACGGGTTTCCAGCGACTGTGCGGCAAGGCGAATGGCATCTTCAACCATCCCGCCCATTTTCATGATCTGCGCTTGAACGCTTTCCAGGTCACGGTCAAAAGCAGAGGCAATGTGTTGTTCTTGCATGATACTTATCCAATCCGGCCAGTGATATAGCTTTCCGTCCGAGGGTCCTCGGGCGATGTGAAAATCTTGTCGGTCTCACCGAACTCAACCAGATTGCCGAGGTGGAAGAACGCCGTCCTCTGGCTCACCCGCGCGGCCTGTTGCATGGAGTGGGTGACGATCACCACCGAATAATCCTGACGCAGTTCGTCGATCAACTCTTCGACTTGCGCGGTCGCAATCGGATCCAGCGCGGAACAGGGTTCATCCATCAGCAGCACTTCGGGTTCGGTCGCGACGGCGCGTGCGATACACAGACGTTGTTGCTGACCGCCCGACAGGCCGGTGCCCGGGGCATGAAGGCGGTCTTTGACCTCATTCCAGATGGCACCGCGTTTCAACGCACGCTCAACGATATCGTCCAGTTCTGACTTATTGCGGGCAAGACCGTGGATGCGGGGCCCATAAGCAACGTTGTCATAGATCGATTTCGGGAACGGGTTAGGCTTTTGAAACACCATACCGACCTTGGCGCGCAACTGTACCGGATCAACCGCGCTGTCATAGATATCTTCGCCATCAATCAAGATATCGCCTTTGACAGTGCAGATATCAATCGTGTCGTTCATCCGATTGATACAGCGCAGAAAAGTCGACTTGCCACAGCCTGACGGACCGATAAAGGCAGTGACCGTTTTGTCTTGGATATCAACCGACACGTCTTTGATCGCGTGGGTGTCACCGTAGTAAACCTGCACGTTGCGGGCGGCGATTTTTGTTTTGTGAATTGTCACGTCCGTCTCCGAAATTACGTTGTCTTTCATTGCCTTGCCTCTCATTCCTACCAGCGCCGCTCGAACCTGCGCCGCAACATGACAGCGATGGCGTTCATGGTGATCAAAAAGACCAGCAGGATGATGATACCGCCCCAAGCACGTTCATAGAATGCCGGATCAGCCCGTTTCGCCCATTCGTAGATTTGCGCCGGCATGGCAGAGTTGGGGTCCATCAGCCCCGATGCAATGCCGTCAGGCGGGTTCGACGCGATGAAGCCCACCATGCCGATCAACAGCAATGGGGCCGTTTCACCAAGCGCCTGCGCTAGACCGATAATTGTGCCAGTGAGGATACCCGGAGCAGCCAAGGGCAGCACGTGGTGGAACACCGATTGCATCTTCGACGCCCCTACCCCCAGTGCCGCATCACGGATGCTGGGCGGGACAGATTTCAGCGAAGCGCGGGTCGAGATGATGATTGTTGGCAGTGTCATCAGCGTTAGCACCAGCCCGCCCACCAGCGGGGCAGAATTCGGCAGGTGCATATAGTTGATGAAAACCGCCAGACCCAGAATACCGAAGACAATCGACGGCACCGCGGCGAGGTTAGAGATATTCACCTCGATGATGTCTGTCAGCAGGTTCTTGGGCGCGAATTCCTCTAGGTAGATCGACGCGGCGACCCCGATGGGCAGAGCCAGCGCCAGCACGACCAGCATCATGAACAGCGATCCGATCATCGAAACGCCCATGCCGGCGGCTTCTGGCCGTGCGTCCGACGCGTCAGAACCAGTGATAAAGTCGACGTTAAACCGTTTGTGCAGCGCCCCGTCCGCAATCAGCGCGTCCACCAGATCAAGCTGCTCTGTGTTGATGCTTTTGTCGTTGGCGATGCTCTCGCGGGTGACACGGCCCTTCAGGTATCCATCGACGCGGCTGTTGGTCAGGAATTCGAATTCCACCGCAGTCCCGATCAGTTCGGGGTTCGCCAAGACAAAGTCGCGCAGCTGTGCCGCCGCATCCTTGGAGATGATCGCGCCCATCTCCTTAGGCTTCAAATCTGTGGTGATCCCGGCCTCGGCCACCTTGGCCTCCAGTGCGGCAGCCATCAGTGGCGCATAGCCAAAGGTCGAAACTTTTTTGATCTCGTCCAGATTACGGTTGCCGTTCTTGTCCAGCTTTGCCTCAAGCAGTTGCACATTCAACGTAAGAAATGTCTGTTGAAACGCTCCTGCGCCGCGGCCGATGATTGTGGTCAGCAAGATTGCTAGCATCAGCAGGCCAACAGCAATGGCGGCGATGCCATAGGCTTTGAACCGGGCTTCGGCGCGGTTGCGTTTTACAGTACGTGCATCTGGTTTCAGCAGCGATTGGCGCGGCTTTGCGGGGTTGGGCATATCGGTCATTCGTACTGCTCCCGGTATTTGCGCACGATCAAAAGCGCTAGAACGTTCAGCCCCAAGGTCAACACAAACAGCGTCAGACCAAGGGCAAAGGCGACCAGCGTTTCAGGGCTGGCAAAGTCGGTATCCCCGGTCAGCTGGCTGACGATACGGGTGGTGATGGTGGTCATCGCTTCCAGCGGATTGCCCGAGATGCGGGCGATAGCCCCTGCCCCCAGCACAACGATCATCGTCTCGCCGATGGCACGGCTTGCGGCGAGCAACACAGCCCCCACGATCCCCGGCAGTGCGGCAGGCAGCACGACCTGGCGGATCGTCTCGGAATGGGTCGCGCCCAGACCAAACGAGCCGTCACGCATGGATTGCGGTACAGCGTTGATGATATCATCGCTCAGCGAAGAAACGAAGGGGATCAGCATGATGCCCATGACCAGCCCTGCCGTCAGAACAGATGTGGCCCCGCTCATCCAGTCGACCCCCAGAAGTCCGTCCTCGCCACGCCCAAAGACTTTTACCAGAAACGGACCGACCGTCAGCAGGGCAAACAGACCGTAAACGATTGTCGGGATACCCGCGAGGATTTCCAGCAAAGGTTTGGCAAAGGCGCGTACTTTGTTGTTGGCGTATTCAGACAGGTAGATCGCGGCAAAAAGACCGATCGGCACGGCCACCAGCAGCGCAATGAACGAGATATAGAGCGTCCCCCAGAGCAGCGGCAGGATCGACAGATCACTGTCGCCACGAAAGTTCGGAGCCCATGTCGTGCCTAGAAAGAAATCCTGCCATGGATGCAGGCGGAAGAAGTTCAATGTCTCGAACAACATCGACAGCACAATCCCCACGGTTGTCAGGATCGCCAGCGACGCAGCGAGCACCAGCAACCCTAGCAGGAACCGTTCCACCGTATTGCGCGCTCGAAAATCGGCGCGTGCGGTGCGCAGCGCGATAAACATCCCGCCCAATACAAGCACGCTGATCACAGCGATCATCAGCCAACGGCCGGTGACCTCCATGCTGCGATAGCGTTGCGCTGCCGCCAGTACCTCTGGCGTCACGTCAGACCCAAGCGCCACGCCGGTGCCTGCCAGAAGCGCGCGCACGTCTGTGGCGGTCACATCCATATCGCGGGCGCTGTCGGCATCCAGCGTGCCGCTTTGCACAGCAGCATCAAGCCCGTTGGCCACGCGGCGCACGTCGCTCATGACCAGGTTGACCGAAGACCCTTCGTTCACAGCGCTTTGCGGAATCATGTCGATCACTGCATTCTGAATCAGCATCGGCTGGACCAGCATCCAGATCGCCAAGACGAACAGCGCCGGAATGGCGGTGAGCATCGCGGCATTATAGCCATAGTAATTCGGGAGGGAGTGCAGCTTGCGCGCATCGCCCGAAACAGACGACATGACCCGGCTGCGTACCAGACCATAGGCAAGGACTGTTAATATCAAAACAACGGCAACTAAGAGCGTCGTTGATCCCACATTGAATAAATCGCGCATGGTGGCCCTCGGTCGTGGCCTATGTCAGGCCATCATTGTTTGGAAAGTATCAGTCCGGCAGCAAAAAACCGGAGACGCCTTGCAGCGCCTCCGGATCGCAAGGCAGGGTTTAGGAACCGCTGCCCAATACAGTTTCGTCAGCAACAACCGACTGTGTCTTCGCCAGTTCTGGGTCGGCAACCAGACCGTATTCGGCCAAAGGACCGTCGGGGCCTGCAATCTCGTCCGCCACGAAGAATTCAGCGTATTCCTTAAGGCCTGGGATCACACCGATGTGTGCTTTCTTGACGTAGAAGAACAGCGGGCGGGATACGGGGTAGTCGCCGCTCGAAATGGTTTCGACTGTTGGCTCTACGCCGCCCATGTTGGCAACGGTCAGCTTGTCGGTGTTGTTCTCGTAGAACGCCAGACCGAAGACGCCGATGCCGTCTTTGTTGCTTTCGATGCGCGCCAGCGTTTCGGTGTAGTCACCGTCGATGTCCACGGACACACCATCGGTGCGCAGCGCGATACATGCTTTTTCAGCGGCTTTCTTGTCGTCGCCATTCGCGGCTTTGAACGCTTCGAAGTCGCCGGTTTCTTCACAACCTGCCAGGATCACTTTTTCTTCGAAGACTTCGCGCGTGCCGTGCTTGGTGCCGGGGATGTAGGCCTGGATCGGCTGCTCGGGGAAGCTGGCGTTCACGTCGGACCACATTTTGTTGGGGTTCGCCACGATCTCGCCGTCGACAACGACTTCGGCGGACAGGGCTTTGTACCAGTCTTCGGGGGTGAATTCGAATGTGTTGCCATTGATGTCGGATGCAAAGACGATGCCGTCATAGCCGATCTGAACTTCGATGATGTCCGTCACACCGTTCGCGGCGCAGGCTTCAACTTCGGAGCTTTTGATCTGGCGCGAGGCGTTTGCCACGTCGATTGTGTTCTCGCCAACACCTTCACAAAAACGCTTCAGACCCGCCGAGGAGCCACCGGATTCAACAACAGGTGTCGGGAAATCGAAGTTTTCGCCAAAGGCTTCGGCAACGATGGATGCATAGGGCAGAACAGTGGAGGAACCGGCAACCTGTACCTGATCACGCGCGGCAGCGGCGGTTGCGGATACGGCGGCAATGGCCAGCGCGGAAGTGGTGAGTTTAACGAGCGACATGATGTCTCCTGTCAGCTTAGAATTGTCTGACCACCCCCATGGTGATCTTGCCGCAGCAATAGGCAAGCGACACTGAGCATTTGTGACAGCCATGTTACAGTTTTATGACGCTGGCGGAAATTGTAAATTATTTTGGATCGAAACGTGACATTTCACGCCGCATCCAAGGGTAGAATCACCGTAAACCGTGCCCCATCTCCCAGATCAGAGGTAATTTTCAGCCGTCCGCGGTGCCGGTTCAGGATATGTTTTACAATCGCCAGCCCCAGCCCCGTCCCGCCAAGCGCGCGACTGCGGTGGCTGTCGGCGCGGTAGAACCGTTCGGTCAGGCGCGGCAGGTGGACAGGGTCGATCCCCGGCCCGTGATCGCGGACCGTGATCCTTACAGCGGGGCCTCGCAACGACGGGTCACGCAATGTGGTCTCTACCAAGATTTCGACCTCTTTCCCCACCCCACCGTATTTAATGCCGTTTTCAATAAGGTTCGTGAACACTTGCAACAGCTGGTCCGTGTCGCCCATCAGCGGCAGAGGATCGTCCCCCATCGTGGCCACCAGCGTCACATCTGCCTCTACGGCCAAGGGGTTAAGATTGCGCATGGTCGATTGCAGCACATAGCGCAGATCAACCTTGTCTGTCGGACGCACTCGTTCGTTTGATTCCACCCGTGACAACGACAGCAGATCCCCCACCAGCCGGTTCATGCGCTCGGCTTCTCCGGTCATGATGGTCAAAAACCTGTCCCGTGCGGGCGCATCGTCTCGTGCAGGGCCGCGCAGCGTTTCGATAAACCCCATCATCGCGGTCAGCGGTGTACGCAGCTCGTGGCTGACATTGGCGACAAAATCGCGGCGCATCTGGCTGGCGTTAGTGACTTGGGTGATATCCTGAAAGCTGAGCAAGACATAATTCATGCCCGTCACCTTGCGCACATGCACCCGAAAGGTCGTGTCATTGCCATTGTCGCTTGCCAGATACTGCGCCTCGCGCGGGGTGTCGTCCTGCTGGCATTGCTCGACCGCGTCCACCACTGCCGGTTGACGCAGGACGTTGATAAAGTGACGGTCCAACGCGCCCCGTCCCAGCAGCGCCTCGGCGGGCGCGTTCATCGCAACGATACGTTCGGCACGGTCAACGGCCAGCGTTGGTAAAGGCAGCGCCGCCAGCAAGTCCGGCAGATGCGGGCGCAGCACCATGCTCAGACGGGTTTAAGCTGGTTGGCAAAGCGCCGCGCGTTGTCTTGGTAGTGTTTCGCGCTGGCGGTCAGCCCTGCAATCGCCGCCGCGTCCAGATCGCGCACGACCTTGCCCGGCGCGCCCATCACCAGCGACCCGTCGGGGATCACCTTGTTTTCGGTGATCAACGCCCCTGCCCCGATCAGGCAGTTCCTGCCGATCTTGGCCCCGTTCAGGATCGTCGCCCCCATGCCGACCAGCGAATTGTCACCGATGGTACAGCCGTGCAGCATGACCTTGTGGCCGATCGTGCAGTTCTCCCCCACGGTCAGCGGGCAGCCCGGGTCCGTGTGAAAGACGCAGTTCTCCTGCACGTTACTGCCTTTGCCGACGAGGATCAGCTCGTTATCACCGCGCAGCGTGCAGCCGAACCAGACAGAGGCCCCTGCTTCAAGCGTCACATTCCCGATGACATTCGCATCCGGGGCGACCCATGCATCTGCGTGTACCTGCGGGGTGATGTCGGCCAAAGCGTAAAGCGTCATTTCGTGTCCTCGAATTCTGATTGCAATGCGCGCACATGATCGACCAGTTTCGGCTGCTGCGAAAGGCGCAATCTTTCGGCGGTGATGATCGACTTCAGCTTGGCCTCTGTCACCGTCAGATCGTCGTTGACCAGCACATAGTCATAGCCGTCCCAATGGCTGATCTCGTCCCAGCTTTTTTCCATCCGCAGGGCGATGGTATCGGGGGCGTCCTGACCACGGGTTTCCAGACGGCGGCGCAACTCCTTGATCGACGGCGGCAGGATAAAGATCGACAGCACATGCTGTTTGAGCGCCGAGTTGCTGATCTGCTGCGCGCCCTGCCAATCCACGTCAAACAGAACGTCGCGACCGCTATCGATCGCCTTTTGCACCGGTCCCTTGGGCGAACCGTAATAGTTGTTAAAGACCCGCGCGTGCTCCAGCATGTCGCCGTCGTTCACCATGGCGCGGAAATCATCCTCGGCAGTAAAAAAGTAATCCTTACCATCTACTTCGCCGACACGCGGGGCGCGGGTTGTAGCCGAAACAGAAAACTCAAGCGAGGTATCCCAATCGCGCAGCTTGCGTGCCAGCGTCGATTTACCCGCCCCCGAGGGCGAGCTGAGGATGATCAATAGGCCGCGTCGGTCGCTCATGTCTTACTCCACATTCTGCACTTGTTCGCGCATCTGGTCTATCACCGCCTTCAATGCCAGCCCGATCTGGGTCAGCGCGGTGTTTTGTGCCTTGGCGCACAGCGTGTTAGCCTCGCGGTTGAACTCCTGCATCAGGAAATCCAGCTTGCGCCCCACGGCCCCGTCCTGCGCAAGCAAGGCGCGGGCGGCATCCACATGGGCGTGCAGGCGGTCGATCTCTTCGGTGATATCGGATTTGACCGCGATCAGCGCCAGTTCCTGCGCCAGCCGGTCGGCATCCACGCCTTCAGCATTGTCCAGCACCCGTGCAAGATTGCGCTGGAGCGTCAGTGACACCTCTTTCTTGCGTGTCTGTGCCTGTGTTGCCGCTTGTGCTGTCAAATCCGCGACCTCTGACAACTGTGCCTCTAGCACCCGCGCCAAGGCCGCCCCTTCACGCGCGCGCATGGCGTTGAAGTCTTCAACCACCGCAGGGAACTCGGCCAGCAGCGTCGCACAAAGGGCCGCCGCGTCATCCACCGTCGTCGCCTGTTCCAGCACGCCGCGCATGGTTACGATGTCCGTCGCTTTGGACGGCGCCAGCGAGATACCCGCGTCCATCGCGCGTGCTTCGATCTGGTGCAGGGCGTCTAAAACGGTTTCAAGCTGATCTGCGTTCACCGTCAATGCGCCGCCGCCATCCTCGCGCGTTATCCGCAGATTGCAGGTGACATTGCCACGGGCGATGGCAGTGGTCAGTTGTTTGCGCAGACCTGCCTCGAGCCCGTCGACCCAGTCCGGCACACGCAGTCGCAGATCAAGCCCCTTGCCGTTGACCGACCGGAGTTCCCAGCCCCAGCTATGCGGGCCGGACGCCCCACTTGCCGAAGCAAAACCCGTCATCGAACGTATCATGGCATGGTCCTTGTCGATTGCGATCTTTGCGCGCCTTAAAAGCGAAAGAACCAAATGGGGCAAGTAAAAAGCCATTCCCCGTCCGCTGGTGGGTTTTGGTAGGCTGATGTGCACGCTTTAATTCTGCGCGAAGCTTAATGGTCTATTAACCAAGTTTACTGTTTTATCTACAAACCACCGCTAATTTGACTAAACCCTTTGGAATTCTCCTGGCACCGCACTGCCGACACTTCGACCGCGACGATTGCAAAAAGGCTATTTCATGACACATCTTCCCCCTTTGGGCGACCACCCCCAAGTCGTACCACGTCGCAGGATGCCGCCGTTTTCCCCTGCAATGTCCGAGGTGCAGGCCTATTGGCAGGGGCTATGCCGTGGTCAGCCGGTTCCGTTCCGGTCCCAGGTCGACCCCTCCGAAATTGCCAGCCTGCTGGATCGTGCCTTTGTGCTTGAGCGAAAACGATCCGAGGTCGCCCGCTTTCGCATTGCGGGATCCTATCTATGCGATGCTATGGCGATGGACCTGCGCGGGATGCCAATGATTTCGCTGTTCGCCCCGTCCGAGAGACGCCGGTGCAGTGATTGGCTCGATCAGATCCTCGCACAGCCCGCAATCGGGGAAATGACGCTCATCGGTCAGGACGCCACTGTTCATGCCCGGATGCTGGTGCTGCCGTTGCGCAGCGACATGGGTCAAATCGACCGGATTCTTGGTTGCCTGGAGCTTACGTCAAACGCCAGCGCATACCCGGGCTTCTATAAAATTGGTGATCTGGCCACCACCGCGATCCCACGCCCCCCACGGGCCTATCTGACCCGCGATACCTGCGCGACTGCCACCGATGGGTTTGCCGACGCCGGTGTCGGTTACACCACGCAGGGCCCGCGCGCCCGTCCGTCTTATCTGAGGCTGGTCAAGTCTGACGTTTAGGAACAATCAGGACCGCCAAGCCTTCTGATCAATGAAAAAGGCCGCGCATCTGCTCTGCACGGCCTTTAATTTTTTCAATGTCTGCAGTGCTTAACCGGCCGCTTTAACCTGCTGGCTGGACCGGCGTGCCGAAAGCTCCTCCGCGACGAGGAACGCAAGTTCAAGCGACTGACTGGCATTCAAACGCGGGTCGCAGGCGGTGTGGTAGCGATCTGACAGGTCTTCGTCCTGCACGGCGCGTACACCGCCGGTGCATTCGGTCACATCCTGTCCCGTCATCTCGAAATGCACGCCACCGGGTACTGTGCCTTCGGCCGCATGAACCGCAAAGAACTCGCGCACTTCACGCAGCACGGAATCAAACGGACGGGTTTTATAGCCACTCGAGGATTTAATCGTGTTGCCGTGCATCGCGTCGCAGGTCCAGACGACATTCGCGCCCTCTTCCTGCACGGTTTTGATCAAACGCGGCAGGTGTTCGCCGACATTGCCGGCCCCGAAACGCGCGATCAGGGTCAGACGGCCCTCTTCGTTTTCAGGGTTCAGCTTGTGCATCAACAGCTTGAGGTCGTCGCTGGTCATGGTCGGGCCGCACTTCAGGCCGATCGGGTTCTGCACGCCGCGGGCAAATTCCACATGCGCGCCGTCGGGTTGACGGGTACGGTCGCCGATCCAGATCATGTGACCGGAACCCGCCAGCCATTTGCCGGTCTGGCTGTCCTGACGGCACAGCGCCTCTTCGTATTCCAACAGCAGCGATTCATGGCTGGTATAATATTCTACCGATTGCAGCGTATGAGCCGTCTCGGATGTCACGCCAGCGGCCGCCATGAAATCGAGCGTATCCGAAATACGGTTCGCGATCTCGCGGTATTTCTCTGCTTTTTCGCTTTCGGTAAAGCCCAGGGTCCAGCCGTGCACCTGATGCACGTCCGCATACCCACCGGTCGAGAACGCACGGATCAGGTTCAATGTCGCTGCAGCCTGCGTGTAGGCGCGCAGCATCTTTTTGGGGTCCGGAATACGCGCCTCTGGGGTAAAGGCGAGCTCGTTGATGATGTCACCACGGTAGCTTGGCAACTCTAGGCCATCAACGGTCTCTGTCGCTGCGGAACGCGGCTTGGCAAATTGGCCTGCCATCCGGCCAAGTTTGATCACTGGCACTTTCGCACCATGCGTCAGCACAATCGCCATCTGCAACATCACCTTGAAGGTGTCGCGGATCATGTCGCTGCTGAATTGCTCAAAGCTTTCGGCACAATCGCCCCCCTGCAGCAAGAACGCCTCGCCGCGACCGGCGGCCGCCAGATGCTTTTTAAGCCGCCGCGCTTCGCCGGCGAAAACCAACAATGGATAACGGGACAATTCAGCTTCGACCGCGCGCAGCGCGTCCTGATCAGGATAGTCGGGCATCTGGATCCGCGGTTTGTCGCGCCAGCTTGATTTTGTCCAATCGGTCATCATTTTTCTCCGAAGTCCGCAGCGCCCAGAGTGACGGGCGCAAAGAAGGTGAATGTGTGGTATATAAAGATCAGGCTCAAGTGACCAGAACCGAAATTCAACCTATTGACCTTCGCCGCCGGTCATGGCCAAGTTTTCGGCAGGTTTTTGAGGGCATCGCCCACTTTGCCCCCATAAATAACCCAAACCTGAAAGGCTGCGTGATGACTGACACCCGTCTGGCCAACCGCTTTCCCACTGACGCAGAAAAGACACGCCGGTTTGTCTTTGTGTTGTTGGAAGATTTTACACTGCTGAGCTTTGCTTCGGCGGTCGAATGCTTGCGGATCGCTAACCGTATGTCCGGGCGCACGGCCTATGACTGGCGCCTAATCGGCGAAGACGGCGGACGCGTGCGCTGTTCGGCGGGGGCGGAATACACGCTGGACGGCAGTCTGGATGAACTGCGCCGCGAAGATACGTTGGTTGTGTGCAGTGGTATCAACGTGCAGGCAGCGACCACTAAGAAGCTATTGGGCTGGCTACGCCGCGAGGCCCGCAAGGGCATGATGGTCGGTGGTCTGTGTACCGCCGCATTTACGCTGGCCAAAGCCGGTTTGCTGGACGGTAAAAAGGCCACGATCCACTGGGAAAACCAGGACAGCTTTAGCGAGGATTTCGAGGACGTGATCCTGACCAAGTCCGTCTTTGTGGTAGACGGGAACCGAATGACAACCGCAGGTGGGACGTCGTCGATCGATCTGATGCTCAAGCTGATTGCCGATGATCTGGGCGAGGATCTGGCGAATGCGGTTGCTGACCAATTGATCTATAGCTCCATTCGGACCGACCAAGACACGCAGCGTCTGTCCGTGCCGACGCGCATTGGCGTGCGCCACCCCAAACTCGGGCAGGTCATCCAGATGATGGAGGCCAATATCGAAGAGCCGATCAGCCCTTCGTCGCTCGCGCGTGATGTAGGCATGTCCACGCGGCAGCTGGAGCGCCTCTTCCGTCGGTATCTAAGCCGCAGCCCCAAGCGTTATTACATGGAACTACGTCTGCAAAAATCCCGCAACCTGCTGATGCAAACCGATATGAGCGTGATCAATGTCGCACTGGCTTGCGGCTTTGCGTCCCCGTCGCATTTCTCAAAGTGCTACCGTGCGCATTATGATACGACACCCTATCGTGAGCGCGGATCACATGCGGCCAGGCCGGTCGCCTAATCTGTGCCGATCCGGTAGACTGCGCCGTTCCCGACCGAGATGAACCAGATCGCGCCGTCCGGTGCTTCGACGATGTCGCGCACGCGGGCGGTTTCGGGGGTTTTGATCTGGGCGACCTCACGCAGCGGATCCCCCTTAAGGCGCGCGATGTAGTTGAACTTGAGTGACCCCACCAAGATATCACCGCGCCAGTCCGGAAACATCTTGCCAGAATAGACCAGCAACCCCGAAGGGGCGATGGACGGGTCCCAGTAGTATGCGGGCTGTTCCATCCCTTCTTTCGTAGTGCCTTCGCCTATTTTCGCACCGGAGTAGTGCCGCCCGTACGAAATCACAGGCCAGCCATAATTCGCGCCCCTGCGCACGGCGTTAACCTCGTCTCCGCCGCGCGCACCGTGCTCTGACACCCAAAGCTTCCCGCTCGGGTCAAGCCCCGCCCCTTGCGGGTTGCGATGCCCGTAGGACCAGATTTCCGGCAGCACGCCGTCGCGCCCGATAAAGGGATTGTCCTGCGGCACGCTCCCGTCGCGGTTCACGCGAACGACTGATCCGTTGTGCTGGCCCAGATCCTGCGCCGCCGGTCGGTCGCCGCGCTCGCCGATGGTGACAAACAGTGTCCCGTCACGCGCTTCTACGACGCGGCTGCCAAAGTGCTGCCCCTTGGACGATCCCCGCGACATGCTGAACAGATCACGCAAATTTTCCAACCGACTGCCATCTGGCGAGAGCTCAGCGGCGGCGAGCGCGGTACCGGCCCCGCCGTCAAGCGCCTTGGCATAGGTAAGGAAAACGGTCCGGGTCGTGTCGAAGTCGCGCGCGAGGGTGATATCAAGCAAACCACCCTGCCCTGAATCCACAACCTGCGGCGTGCCCGCGACCTCATAGATGGTACCCTCACGGGCGCGCAGCAATCGACCATCGCGTTCAGTGATAAGCACGTCACCTTGGGGGAGCACCGCCAACGCCCATGGCGTATCCAGCCCTGATACCCGCTGTTCGATCGTCATTTCTTGCGCAAAGACGTATGGCGCCCCAAAGACCACCGCGCCCAACGACAACGCCAACACCCGTTTCACAACCCTGCGGATCATGGCTTTCTCCTGATACACCCCGTTGATGTAAAGCTAGAGCATGCAGCGCTATGATCCACATCGTCTTGCGCCAGTTTACCTATGGATAACGCTTTTCTTTTCTCAAATCGGCGCATAGGTTTTTTTGCAGAACACGATGTTCAACAGGGAGAATAATATGAAAAAGATGCTTATGGCCACAACGGCTGCAGCATTGCTGGCCACCAATGCCTATGCCGATGCACACAGCAAAGATGTGAAGCTCGGCGTGATCTTTGGTTTCACCGGCCCGATTGAATCGCTGACCGGTATCATGGCGGAAAGCGCCGAGCTTGCCATGAAAGAAGTCACCGACAGCGGCATGCTGATGGATGGGGCCACGGTTTCGGCCTCGCGCGCTGACACGGGCTGCGTGGACAACGCGCTTGCGGTGTCCAGCGCTGAACGTCTGATCTCCGAAGGGATCAACGGCATTGTGGGCGCGGCTTGCTCTGGCGTGACTGGTGCGGTCTTGCAAAACGCGGCCTTGCCAAACGGGATGGTGATGATCTCGCCCTCCGCCACGTCCCCCGGCCTGACATCGATGGACGACGACGGTCTGTTCTTCCGCACCGCGCCTTCGGACGCCCGTCAGGGTGAAGTCATGGCCGACGTGCTGATGGAAGAAGGCATCAAGCAGGTCGCAGTCACCTATACCAACAATGACTACGGCAAGGGATTGGCGGACGCATTCCAGCAGGCCTATGAAGCCGCTGGCGGTACGATCACCATTTCGGCGGCCCACGAAGATGGCAAGGCCGATTACTCTGCTGAAGTTGGCGCGCTGGCCTCTGCCGGTGGCGACCGTCTTGTTGTGGCGGGTTATGTCGATCAGGGCGGCTCTGGCCTCGTGCGTGCAGCTATCGATTCCGGTGCGTTCGACACATTCCACTTCCCCGACGGGATGATCGCGGCGAACCTTGAAAATAACTTCGGCACCGAGCTGGACGGCTCGACCGGCCAACACCCCGGCACCGACAGCCCCGGCGCTGACAAATTCACCGCGCTTGTCGACGGTGCGTTTGATACGACATCGCCTTTCGCTCCTGAAAGCTATGATGCAACCGCGCTGTTGATGTTGGCGATGCAGGCCGCGGGCTCCACAGATCCGCAAGTCTATAAGGATCAGATCATGTCTGTGGCCAATGCCCCCGGCGAAAAGATCTATCCCGGCGAACTGGGCAAAGCGCTTCAGATCCTCAAGGACGGTGGCGAAGTCGATTATGACGGCGCAACTGCGGTGGAGCTGATCGGACCCGGCGAATCTGCTGGCAGCTACCGTCAGATCAAGATCGAAGGCGGCAAAATCACGACGGTTCAATACCGCTAACATCTCATAACATGACAGAAAACAGCCCGCTGCACTGCAGCCGGGCTGTTTTTGCAACGGGGCTTGGGCTCTGCACGGGGAGACATAGTAATGATCGTCGTAGACGACATCCATAAACATTTCGGCGGGTTTCACGCCGTGGACGGTGCCAATCTGACCATTGGCAAAGGCACGATCACCGGCTTGATCGGCCCGAACGGTGCGGGCAAAACCACGCTGTTCAACGTCATCGCCGGCGTGCTCAAGCCCACGTCGGGCCGTGTAACCATGGACGGCGAGGATATCACCGGCCTGCCCCCGCATACGCTGTTTCACAAGGGGTTGCTGCGGACCTTCCAGATCGCCCATGAATTTTCATCCATGAGCTGCCGCGAGAACCTGATGATGGTGCCCGGTGATCAGGCCGGCGAAACGCTGTGGAACACATGGTTCGGACGCAAGCGCATCGCAGATCAGGAACGCGCCCTGCGCGCCAAGGCGGACGAGGTGCTCGAGTTTTTGACGGTCGAACAACTGGCCGAGCAAAAGGCGGGGCAGATCTCGGGCGGTCAGAAAAAGCTGCTAGAGTTGGGGCGGACCATGATGGTCGACGCGAAAATCGTGTTTCTGGACGAAGTCGGTGCCGGCGTGAACCGCACGCTGCTGAACACCATCGGCGACGCGATCATCCGCCTGAACCAAGAACGCGGCTATACCTTCGTCGTCATCGAACACGACATGGATTTTATTGGCCGCTTGTGTGATCCGGTGATCTGTATGGCCGAGGGCAAAGTTCTGGCCCAAGGCACACTGCCCGAAATCAAAGCAAACGAGCAAGTGATCGAGGCCTATCTGGGCACCGGGCTCAAGAACAAGGCTGTGTCTGCATGAGACGCCCGCGGGCTGCATCGCCCCTCTGTGCGGGACTGGCCCTGCCGCAGACAGCAGCGGTTTGGACAGGCGAAAATTCCTGTGACGCGACGGTCCCCTGTGGCGGCCTTGATACCGAAAGAAAGAAACTGACATGAGCAACCCATATGGCGATCGGGGCAACAAGGACCTATCGATCGCGAACCCCAAAGGCCAAGGCACCGCGCAACCTGTCAAAACCGGCGGCAAGAGCCACCCCGCGCCGGGCGGGCCGTTCTTGATCGGTGACACGATGACGGGTGGCTATGGCAAGGGCCCAGATATTCTGCACGGCTGTACAATCGCTGTCGAAAAAGGCGAGATCGCGGTTATCGTCGGTCCCAATGGCGCGGGCAAGTCCACCGCGATGAAAGCCGTGTTCGGCATGCTGGATGTCCGACAGGGTCATGTGCGTCTGGACGGCGAAGACATCACCGCGCTGTCACCGCAGGACCGTGTGGCCAAGGGCATGGGCTTTGTGCCGCAAACCTCGAATATTTTCACCTCGATGACCGTCGAAGAAAACCTCGAGATGGGGGCCTTCATCCGCCGCGATGATTTCCGCGATACGATGGCTCAAGTCTATGACCTGTTCCCGATCCTCAAGGAAAAACGCTATCAGCCAGCGGGTGAGCTGTCGGGCGGCCAACGTCAGCAGGTGGCCGTGGGTCGCGCGCTGATGACCCAGCCCAAAGTTCTGATGCTGGACGAACCTACCGCCGGTGTCTCGCCGATCGTGATGGACGAGTTGTTTGACCGTATCATCGAGGTTGCCCGCACCGGCATTCCGATCCTGATGGTTGAACAGAACGCCCGTCAGGCGCTCGAGATCGCGGATAAGGGATATGTTCTGGTGCAAGGGGCGAACGCCTTTACTGGTACAGGCAAAGAGCTTTTGGAAGATCCCGAAGTTCGCAAATCTTTTCTGGGGGGTTAAGCGATGCGATGGACCCTTCCTCTGGCTCTTGTAGCCTTTGCAGAACCCGCCTTAGCACAGGAAAGCACCGACGCGGCACCGCCTGCCCCAGCGGCCGGCACTGTTTCAACAACACCGCCAGAGCCGTTTCAGCAAACCATCGCCATCGGCTGCCGCTTTGTCTGGGAGTGCGTCGAAAACGAACCCTGTACAGAGACAGAGTTCTCCCCCGACGTCACCGGCACCGCAGGCGGCGCATCTGCTGATGCGCTGGCGGTTCAATCACAAATGGTCAGCGACGCCGAAACCGTCACGCTGACTGGCACGAAACAGGATAAGGCGCTGTCCCTGACGGGCGGTGGGTTTGACGCCCGCCACCTGCTTAGCATCGCCGCCGACGGGGCATCCCGTTACACCGTGCATTACGCTGATGGGCCTATCGCCATCAGCTATCTAGGGACATGTAAATAATGGACTTACTTAACGCTTTTGTCGCCTTGGCCAACTATGTGCTGGTCCCGGGCATTGCTTACGGGTCGCAACTGGCGCTTGGCGCGCTTGGGGTGACACTGGTTTACGGTATCTTGCGGTTCTCGAACTTTGCCCATGGCGATACCATGGCGCTTGGGGCCATGTCGGCAGTGCTGATCACGTGGGGGTTCCAGTCGCTGGGGCTGAGCCTGGGGGTCTTACCGACCGCACTGCTGGCCCTACCATTCGCGATCATCATCACTATCGGGCTGCTGCTTGGCACCGACAAGCTGGTCTATAGCTTCTACCGCGAAAAGAAGGCCAAGCCGGTGATTTTCGTCATCGTCTCGCTGGGGGTGACTTTCGTCTACAATGGCATCACCCGCTTCATCATCGGTGCAGAGGATCAACGCTTTCTGGATGGCGAACGCTTCATCATCTCGGCGCGGGACTTCAAAGAGATGACCGGTCTCGAAGAAGGGCTGGCGATCAAGACCACCCAAGGGCTGACGGTTGTTACGGCTGTCATCGTCGTTGCCGCGTTGTTTTGGTTCTTGAACAAGACGCGGTCGGGCAAATCCATGCGCGCCTATTCCGACAACGAAGATCTGGCGCTGCTGTCGGGCATCAACCCTGAACGGGTGGTCATGATCACATGGATCATCGTCGCCTGCCTTGCGACCACCGCGGGCGTGCTTTACGGGTTGGACAAGTCCTTTAAACCCTTCACCTATTTTCAACTGTTGCTGCCGATTTTCGCCGCCGCCATCGTGGGCGGGCTTGGCAGCCCCATCGGAGCAATCGCAGGCGGTTTTGTCATCGCGTTTTCCGAGGTGACAATCACCTACGCGTGGAAGAAAGTGTTCGGCTACCTCGCGCCCGAGGGGCTTGCCCCCGACGGATTGGTCCAGCTTCTGTCCACCGACTATAAATTCGCCGTCAGCTTCGTGATCTTGTTGATCGTGTTGCTGTTCAAACCCACAGGTCTATTCAAGGGGCAATCGGTATGAACGAGACAGTCAAAAACACCGGCCTTTTCGCCATCGTCGCGGTTCTGATCGTACTGACCGGCGTGACCCAAAGCTGGAACGCCGCGCTGCTGATCATTGCGATGGGGCTGATTTCAAGCATCATGGCGCTTGGGGTAAACCTGCAATGGGGCTTTGCAGGACTTTTCAACGTGGGCATCATGGGGTTTGTGGCACTGGGTGGTCTCGCCGCTGTGCTGATTGGTATGCCCCCCTCCGAAGGGGCTTGGTCCGCGGGCGGCTGGGGCATTGTCGCCGCCTTGCTGACGGGGGCTGCGACGATCCTGCTGGCGGTTCAAGTGATGAAGCGCATGGCCAAGGGCTGGCTCCGCACGCTTCTCGTGCTGGCGGTTCTGGTCGGCGGCTTTTTCATCTTTCGCGCTCTGCTCGACCCTTCGGTCAGTGCGGTAGAGGCCGTGAGCCCCGCCACCACAGGTTATCTTGGCGGGCTTGGCCTACCGGTGATCTTTGCCTGGCCGGTTGGCGGGCTGTTGGCCGCCGGTGCTGCCTGGCTGATCGGAAAAACCGCGCTTGGGCTGCGGTCGGATTACCTTGCGATTGCCACCTTGGGCATCGCGGAAATCATCATCGCTGTGCTCAAGAACGAGGACTGGCTGTCGCGCGGCGTCAAGAATGTTATCGGCATCCCGCGCCCTGTGCCCTATGAGATCGACCTGCAAAACGACGCGGGTTTTGTGGCACAAGCGGCTGGCTTCGGGTTCAACCCTGTGGAAGCGTCGACGCTTTGGGTCAAGTTCTTGTACGTCTGCCTGTTCGCCGTGGTGCTGCTGGTGCTCATGTGGCTGAGCCAGCGGGCACTGAATTCGCCTTGGGGACGGATGCTGCGCGCGATCCGCGATAATGAAGTTGCCGCCGAAGCCATGGGCAAGGACGTTACCGCGCGGCATTTGCAGGTGTTCATCCTCGGCTCTGCCATCTGCGGCATCGCCGGGGCGATGATGACCACGCTGGATGGCCAGCTGACGCCCGGATCCTATCAGCCGCTGCGCTTTACCTTCCTGATCTGGGTGATGGTGATCGTCGGCGGGTCTGGCAATAATCTGGGGGCCGTGTTGGGGGGCTTTTTGATGTGGTATCTTTGGGTGATGGTAGAACCCATGGGGCTGTGGCTGATGCAGATGGTGACCGCGGGCATGTCCGATGGCTATTGGCTAAAAGACCATCTGATCGACTCCGCCGCCCATATGCGGTTGATGACAATGGGCGCAGTGCTGCTGCTGGTCCTTAGGTTCAGCCCGCGCGGATTGATCCCCGAGAAGTAAAAGAATAGGCCTTGTCCCCTGTGGGATAAGGCCTGCCTTCGGCGAGGATTTAGGTCCATTTGGAAGGGGCATCAGCGCCCTTTGAACAACCCGCCCAGAATACCACGCACAATGCGGCGGCCGGTTGTGCCCTTAAGCTCTTTGATCACCACGCTCGCGATGGCACCGCCGAAGCTGTCATCGCTTTTGGTCGTGCGTTTCGCCGTGGATCGTGTCACCCGTTTGCCAGCATAACGCCGCGCTGCGTTGAATTCACGCAGGGCTGGCGATGTGTCTTCGGCTTCCGCTTGTTCTTCGGCCTGTGCCGCTTCTTTCGCGGCATCCTCTGCCCGTTTGGCCAACATTTCGAAAGCCGAGGCGCGGTCGAGGCGGGTGTCGTATTTCCCGGCCATTGGGCTTTGCGCCATCAGGGCAGCGCGGGTGGCAGGATCAAGGGGGCCAAGCTGCGAGGACGGCGGGCGGATCAAGGTCCGCTCGACAACACCGGGTATCCCCTTTTTCTGCAGCATCGACGTGACGGCTTCGCCCACGCCGACCTCGCGGATCGCTTCTTCGGTCTCGAAACGCGGATTGTCGCGGTAGGTTTGGGCGGCGAGACGCAGGTCTTTGCGGTCTCGGGCGGTAAAGGCGCGCAGGGCATGCTGGATACGGTTGCCCAACTGGCCAAGGATATCTTCGGGTACATCGGCGGGGTTTTGCGTGATGAAATACACCCCCACCCCTTTGGAGCGGATCAGACGCGCCACCTGTTCCACCTTATCTACCAGCGCTTTGGGGGCGTCATCAAACAGCAAATGTGCTTCGTCAAAAAAGAAAACAAGTTTGGGTTTCTCCGGATCGCCGACCTCGGGCAGTTCCTCGAAAAGTTCGGACAGCAGCCACAGCAGAAAGGTCGCATAAAGTTTTGGGGCTTGCATCAGCTTGTCAGCGGCGAGGATGTTGATAAAGCCGCGCCCGTCCGTGTCGGTCCGCATCAGATCGCTTAGCGCTAGCGCAGGTTCACCAAAAAGGTCAGCCGCCCCTTGGTTTTCAAGGACCAGGAGCCGCCGCTGGATCGCGCCCACGGACGCCGCAGACACATTGCCATAGCGCAGAGCCAGCGTAGACGCGTTCTTGCCGATCCAGACTAGCAGGGATTGCAAATCTTTCAGGTCCAGAAGCGGCAATCCGTCTTCGTCGGCGACACGAAAGGCGATGTTCAAAATGCCCTCTTGCGCCTCGGTCAGGTCCAACAGCTGCGCCAGCAGCAACGGGCCCATCTCCGAAA
>OJBZ01000508.1_pt1 | contig 20950 bp, 20 predicted proteins | sample 1591671 | NCBI WGS metagenome assembly OJBZ01 (sample SAMN05416850, study PRJEB24817) | seawater metagenome | isolation source: Sea water | place: Canada:Atlantic | collected 2013-07
ATCTACACGTAAGGAGTCGTCGGCAGCGTCAGATGTGTATAAGAGACAGGACTTGGGATAATCGTCGGGGCGCGTCTTGAGCACAGTCTGGATCAGATCAGGCTGGTTGATCAGATAGCTGCGGAAAAATGGCGTTTTGAATTCCGCCATCCACGCACGATACAGCCGCGCAGGTTGAGCGGATAGGATGTCTTGGCGGAATAGCTTGGCATAGCGCCACAAAGACACTTTCGCGGGCCGGCTTTCGGGTTTGGGCGGCAGTGTCATGGCGCGGTCGAGGTGAATTTATTCACCGGCTTCACGATGCGCGACCGTGATGCAGGCCGCCCAGCATAGCGTTCCGCAAGGCTATGCGGACCTGCGGTAATCTGGAAATAGTCATAATCCTTGGGCGCATCAAAGGCACAAAGGTATTGGAAATGCAGCCGAAAGAACCGCCAGCGCAACGCTTTCCAACGCGCCGGGGTCAGCGATTGTGTGAAGGCCGCTGAAAACACCAGCGGCCAGCTTTTATCTTCGGGGGCCACGCCCGACACTGCAACCGGATCGCACAGCGCAAAGGCACACCCATCGCCGGGGGCAGTCACGTCGATCCAGGTAAGCCCGACGCATCGCGACAGATAGCGTAAATCGGCGCGCAGACGGTGTGCGTCCCGTAGGAAAGACACCATCGGGACCACCTGCCCCAAGCTCATAAAGGCCAGTTTCGGTCCCTCTGCCGGTACCCTGCCCGCGCGGATCAGGTCGGCAAGGATCGACACCCCCAGATGTGCCCCCGACGAATGGCCCACGACCAGCACCTCGTCCACGTCAGACTTCAGCGCCTGCACGATTGCGTCGCCAAATTCGGTCATACGGGTTTCAAGCGCGGGCGGGTTTGCCCCCCGGGTTGCAGCCCCGAAGGCGTAGTCGTGCATTAGATAATAGGCGTAAAACTTGCCATCATGCTTTTTGAACCACCGCAGCACCTGCCAACCAAGGCCCACACCAAGGGCGGCGACGATGCCCTTGAACCACGCGGGCCCGCCAAAGAAGGTCAACGTGGTGTACAAAAGCTTGCCCGCAAGTACAGCGATCAGCAGTTGCAGCAGCAGCATCCCCACCGGATAGAGCGCCGCGATCACCGGCCCCTTGCGCAACTGCATCAACCGCCACAGCGCTCCAGAGGCGATATACACCCACGCCGTTTGCACCAGCTGTCCATAGGTCGCGAGGATCGAGTTGCTCATGGAGATGCGCACGATGTCAGACCAGACCAGCACCTCGACCGTGGTCTCTACATCCACACCATCGATATGCGCGGCGACGTTCCAGCCATAGTTCCCGCCCCCCGTCTTGGGCGATAAGGCGATCTGATAATCCGATATCCGCGCCTGTTCGCCGCCTTCCTTGCGGTAAAGCTCGCGGTAGCGGCGCGGATGAATGGGGTCATAGCCGGGGATGTAGAAAACCCGTCGCGTTTTGACTGTCTGCTCTATGTTCTCGGCCATCGTTCACCCTGTATTTCACCGCAGCTTAAACAGGTTTTCCGGCAAGAGTAAGGCGCTTAACCCAAGGATCCCAAGGCAGGAAATGTTTCCAGAAGCCAGAACGAGAAAGTCGTGAATGCGCCTGTCAGCAACGCCAGCCCGACCACGATCAGCAAGATGCCCATGCCCCGTTCAATCAGCCGCATATAGGGTTTAATCCGGTTCATCAATTGTGTGGCGCGGGTGATGAACATCGCGGCCAGCAAGAATGGAATACCAAGCCCCGCCGCATACACACCAAGCAGCAAGGTGCCACGTGTCACAGATGCTTCGGAAGCCGCAAGTGACAGGATCGCACCAAGCTGTGGCCCGATACAGGGCGTCCAGCCAAAAGCGAAAGCGAGGCCCAGAATATAGGCACCAAACGACGTGCCGCCCTTATCACCAGCATCCAGACGCGCCTCTTGGTCCAGAAACGGAATACGGAACACGCCTAGAAAGTGCAGCCCGAAGATGATGACGACAATGCCAGACAGTCGCGCGAACAGAACCTGATTTTGGAGGAAGAACGCCCCAAAAATAGACGCGGTAAAACCAAGGATTAAAAAGACTGTGCTAAGCCCCATGACAAAGAACAGCGCCGCAATCACCGCCTTGCGTCGCGCAGCTGCGACCGACGACATGTCGTTCAAGGTCACGCCGCTCATATAGGCGAGGTACGGGGGGACGATGGGCAGGACGCAGGGGCTCAGGAAGCTGATGATCCCGGCGGTCAGCGCGATGAGTATGGCGGGCAGTAGTCCCGCGTCAATCAGGTCAAATCCAAACATGACCCAAGCCTTAATCTGCTTTGTCCAGCGCGTCACCTGCTGTTGCGCGTGAACCCTGTCACAAGGTTGTGGACGCGCTGAAACATGTCGCCTATTTGAGACTTATGACAGATAAAAACTTTCTCGATGCGACAGGGCTGCTGTGCCCCCTTCCCGTCCTTAAGGCGCGTAAACGTCTGCAATCAATGGCTTCTGGCGATTTACTGACGGTTCACGCAGATGATCCAGCCGCGATTATAGACATACCCCATTTCTGCGCCGAGGCCGGTCACAGCCTTGAAACCGCGTTGATGGACCAAACGCCGCAGGCTTATGTAATCCGCAAAAAGTAAACGCAGGTTTAATCGAAAACCAAAAAGGCAGACCCGAAGGTCTGCCTTTTGTCGTTTCAAAGTGTCGTCCCGACGAACGCGCGGTTTAGCCGCCCAAGGACCACCAGCCGCGCCGCTTTGGCTTGGCGAGTTTTGCGGGCTGAGCCTGCGGGGCCACCTGAGGCTGCGGCACCTCGGTCATGGGGGGCTCCGGCTGAATTTCCTGCGCGGCGGGGATTTCAGTCGGGGTGCTGTCGGGCACCTCGGTTGGGGCCGGTGTCGGCTCTACCTCGGCAGGCTGCGACGGCTGCGCGGGGGTCGGTTCCGGCGTCGGGATCGGCGTCGGTTCCTTTGCGGGCTCAGGCGTCGGCGCGTCGGGTGTTACCTCTGGTTCTGGCTTGGGCTCGGGGGCTGGCTGCTCTTGCGGAGCAGGCGTTTCCTCGGGCTTTGGCGCGTCTTTAGCGGCATCGACGGGGGCAGCTTTGGGCTTGCGCGTGCGGGTCCGCTTGGGCTTGGGCGCTTCTTCTGCGCTGTCAGCATCCGAAGCTGCCGCATCAGCGGCCTCGGAAGTCTTGGCGTCAGTATCAACCGTTGCTTCTGCCGCGGCATCCGCCTTGGGTTTGCGGGTCCGGCTGCGGGTGCGCTTGGGTTTGTCCTGCTGTGTGGCGTCCTCGTTCGTCGCCGCTGCAGGAACGTCGGCTTTCGCCTCTACGGTGGCGTCCGATTTATCCGCATCGCTGGAGCTATCGTTGTCACCATCGGAATCGGTATCATTGTTGTCACCGTTGGCCGCATCATCGCCGTTGGCCTTGCCACCCCGACGCCGCCGACGCCGACGACGGCGCTTGGGTTTACCCTCGGCATCGTTGTCATCGTCCGACCCGCCCTGCTGGTTCTGCGCGCCATTGTCATTATTCGTGGGCTCCGCGTCGGCTGTTTCAACCTCGGCGTCGGCCTCGGTAGCGACGTCAATATCCATATCATCGACCTCGTCCATGATAGATGTATCCACCGACACCACATGTTCAATCGGCGTTACAACCCGCGTCGCGGTCTTGAACTTTTCAAGCGTGAAGTCCGGGCTGACCAAAGCGGGGTCGCCTTCGATGCGCACAGACATGCCGTAACGCCCTTCGATATGGGCGATATGTTCACGCTTTTGGTTCATCAAGAAGTTGGCGATCCCCACGGGCGCGGTGATCAGCACTTCGCGCGACCGTTTGCGTGTGCCTTCTTCCTCGATCTGGCGCAGGATCGACAGTGCGAGGTTGTCGTCCGACCGGATCAGACCAGTGCCGTGGCAGGCGTGGCACGGCTGTGTCGTCGCCTCGATCATGCCGGGACGCAGACGCTGGCGCGACATTTCCATCAGGCCAAAGCCCGAAATGCGACCCACCTGAATGCGCGCGCGGTCGGTTTTCAGTTTGTCCTTCATCAGCTTTTCGACGGCGGCGTTGTTGCGACGCTCGTCCATGTCGATAAAGTCGATGACGATTAGACCGGCCAGATCGCGCAAACGCAGCTGGCGTGCGACTTCGGCAGCGGCTTCAAGATTGGTCTTGGTCGCGGTCTGTTCGATCGAGCCTTCTTTCGTGGCCCGGCCCGAGTTCACGTCGATCGCAACAAGCGCTTCGGTCACACCAATCACGATATACCCGCCCGAAGGCAGCTGTACCGTGGGGTTGAACATGCCCGACAGGTAGCTTTCGACTTGATAGCGTGCAAACAACGGCAGCGTTTCGCTGTAAAGCTTCACGTTCTTGGCGTGGGACGGCATGATCATCTTCATGAAGTCCTTGGCGATGCGGTAGCCGCGTTCGCCTTCGACAAACACCTCGTCGATCTCGCGGTTATAAAGGTCGCGGATCGACCGTTTGATCAGGTCGCCTTCTTCGTAAATCTTGGCCGGCGCGATGGATTTCAGCGTCAGCTCGCGGATCTGTTCCCACAGACGTTGCAGGTATTCATAGTCGCGCTTGATCTCTGCTTTGGTGCGCTGTGCGCCCGCGGTGCGTACGATCAGACCGGCACCCTTGGGCACCTGAATTTCGTTCGCGATCTCTTTCAGCTTCTTGCGGTCTGCGGCGTTGGTGATCTTGCGGCTGATGCCGCCCCCACGTGCAGTGTTGGGCATCAAGACGCAGTACCGGCCGGCGAGCGACAGATAGGTTGTCAGTGCCGCACCCTTGTTGCCGCGTTCTTCTTTTACGACCTGCACCAGCAGGATTTGACGGACTTTTACAACTTCTTGGATCTTGTAACGCTTGGGACGTGGCTTGCGGGCGGTACGCAGATCGTCGTGGTCATCGTCATCCGCCACGGATTCGATGCTGTCATCCCTGGAGGATGCGTCATTGGCTTTGGGATCGTCGTCACCGTCATCCGCATCATCGCTGTCATCGCGATCAGTGTCATCGGACTGGGCCGCGTCGCCGCTTGCCTCGGATTTCTCGCCAGCGGCGGTGTCGCCATCCTGCGCAGGCTCTTCGACGGGCGTTTCACCGACCCGCTCCATCGGAGAGGAGCCCTCCTCGTCGTCAAGATCCACGGTCTCCATGCCGTTAATCTGATCGCTGTCTGTGGTGTCCGCGTCTTTGCTGACAGTCGCGTCATCAGACACGGTGTCCTCGGCCTTGGTCTTGCTACGGCTGCGCGAACGGGTCCGACGCTTGGGCTTTTCGTCTTCGTCTTCTTTGGCGGCCTGCGCTTCGGCGTAGGCGCGCTCTTCCTCCATCAGCGCCAAACGGTCGGCGACGGGGATCTGGTAATAATCAGGGTGAATTTCTGAAAAGGCGAGGAAACCATGACGGTTGCCGCCATAATCCACGAACGCCGCTTGCAACGAAGGTTCAACCCGCGTGACTTTCGCGAGATAGATATTGCCAGCTAGCTGGCGTTTATTCTCTGATTCAAAGTCAAATTCCTCGACCTTGTTTCCGTCGACCACAACAACGCGAGTTTCCTCAGCGTGGGTGGCATCGATAAGCATTTTCTTAGGCATAAATCCATTTTGCACAGCTGCGCAGACAGCAAGCCCGGTGGGACGCTGCGAGGCAGGGTATGTCTTGTCAGGGCGATGGGTGACGCGGCTTCAACAGGGCCCCAAAGGCCGCCTGTCTGTCTGCTCTTGGCGTCTGCGCGCGTCATCGCGGTTCTTCTCCGACATGGGTGCTGCGTAACGCGCCCCCATATCCATTAATTAACTGCAACTGACCGAGCAAAGGCACGGCCTAATCGTCAGCGGTTCTTGAGCCTTTTTTAAGGGCCTAATCGGTCTGCCTGGTCACCACATGCCGGGGAACCGAGGCATCGAAACTGTCTGGGGTCTGGTTTGCCATCCAAAGAGGTAAACAGCCCTGCCTACAATTAACGGCAGAAGGGACCAAATGACAATGGGAAATCGCGTATTGCGGTTCTACAGCTACGCAATGGTAGAAGCTGCACCCACGCCTTGCGCCCTTGCTTGACAAGGGTCTGCGCTATGAGAAATGCTCGGTCAGCGGGATTACGCCGCGCTGCGTGCTGCCTGACGTTTGCACAAAAATGAGACACATAAGGATGATACGAATGCATATTTCCCTGCGCACAGTGCTTTGCCTCCCGTTTTTAGCGCTGGCCGCCTGCGAAGACATGAGCGCCACAGGCAGCAGTGATCCTCAGGGCCCCTCGAAACGCAGCTGCATCCGCGCAGTAGAAACGCACACGGGGATTTCAGGCGCAACAATCAACACGACCATCCCGATCGTCGAAACTGGCCAGCATATCATTGACCTGCCCGGCAGCCCGTCCTGGACCTGCTACACCGATGAAACCGGTGCAGCACGTGAGTTGATCGAAACGCGACTTGGCTGACCTCGCCCCGTTTGCAGCGCTCAGAGATAATCCGAGCGTTGCAGGCCGTACTTTGCCATCTTTTCGTTCAGGGTCCGGCGTGGCAGACAGAGCTCTTCCATAACGCTCGCAATGGACCCTTTGTGCCGGCGCATGGTGTTGTCGATCAACATACGCTCGAACGCTTCGACATATTCTTTCAGCGGCTTGCCGTCCGTGGTCATCACCGGCTGCATCTCTTCGTGGTCGGACATCAACAACGATGCAATAGAACCGGACCCGCGACGCGACTGCAACACAGCGCGTTCGGCCACATTAATCAACTGGCGCACGTTCCCGGGCCAAGGCGCTTGCAACAGTTGCGCGGCCTCTTGCGCGGAAACCTGCGGCGTCTCGCAGCCATATTCATCCGCGAATTCTTCGGACAGACGGGTGAAGAGCGTCAGGATATCCTCGCCCCGTTGGCGCAGTGGCGGCACGGTGATGCGCAAAGCAGCCAGTCGGTAGAACAGATCAGAGCGCAGCGCATCTTCGGACGTGCGTCCGGCCTCTTGCAGGTTTGAAATCGCAACGATCCGGGTTTCCGCAGGCGTGCCCTGATCGTTGATGGCACTTAGTAACCGCGCCTGCAGCGTCTCGCTCAGCGCCTCGATCCCCTCTAGCACCAAAGTCCCACCGCGTGCTTCTTCAATCGCGGGAAGCTGGGCATCTTCAGGCATCATCGGGCCGAACAAACGTTTGCTCAGCGCGTCTTCTTCCAGCGCGCCGCAGCTGACCAAGACGAATTTTTTACCAGCGCGTGAGCCGACAGCATGCAAAGCGTGCGCCACCAGTGTCTTGCCTGTACCGGTCTCACCGTCGATCAACACGTGACCATCGGCCTGCCCCAGATCCAGAATATCCTCGCGCAGGCGTTCCATCACGGGCGAGCCGCCGATGAGCTTTTTCATCAGCTGACTGCCATCCGACAGCTCGCGGCGCAGGGCACGGTTGTCCATCACCAGCCGGCGTGCGTTGGTCGCCTTCTTGGCCAGCTCGCTCATCCGGTCGGGATTGAACGGTTTTTCCAGAAAATCAAACGCGCCGACGCGCATGGCTTCTACGGCCATCGGCACATCGCCGTGGCCAGTGATCATAATTACGGGCAAGGCGCTATCGGTGCCCATCAGTTTTTTCAGAAACTGCATCCCGCCCATACCGGGCATCTTGATGTCGGAAATCACGATACCGGGGTAATCCGGCCCCAGTGTTTTCAGTGCATCCTCGGCGCTGCCGAAGGTCTCTGTGTCATAGCCTGACAGTGCCAGCCACTGGCTGATCGACTGACGCATGTCTTGTTCATCATCAACGATCGCGATTTTCATTACCTGAGCCATTGGTTTACTCTGCCGCCTGTGTCTTCTCTGTGCTGTCCATGATGGGCAGCTGCATTTCAAAAACCGCACCGCCATGTTGGCCGTTGCGGGCTGTCAGCCTGCCCCCCAGATCGGATACAATACCCGACGAGATCGCAAGCCCCAGCCCGACACCATCGCCGGGCTGTTTGGTCGTGTAAAACGGCTCGAACAGGCTATCGAGATCTTCGATCCCGGGGCCATTGTCGCGCACGGTAAGCGTCGCCGTTTCTCCCGCTGATAGTATAATCTCTACCGTCGGGTTTCGTTCCGATTTGGTGGCATCCAATGCGTTGCGCAAGAGATTGACCAATACTTGTTCGATCCGCATGCGGTCGCCCATCACCTGCACCGGGTCTGACGGGAGGATACGATTGATCTGCACCTGACGTTGACGTAGCTGCGGCTCCATCATTGACAAGGCAGAGCCAAGGGCTTCCTCCATATCAAAGGGGGAAAACTGCTGCTGACCCTTGCGCGCATAGCTTTTGAGCTGCCGTGTGATGGCCCCCATACGTTCGATCAGATCGTCAATACGCCCGAAAGAGGCCAGCGCTTCCTCAAGCCGGTTGCGCTGCATCAATAACCGTGCCCCCGCCAAATAGGTTTTCATTGCCGCCAGAGGCTGGTTCAATTCGTGGCTGACAGCAGCCGACATTTCGCCCAAGGCAGCAAGCTTGCTTGATTGTTCCAGCGTTTGCTCGGCCACGGCCAGTGTTTGTTGCACTCGTTTGCGTTCCGCCACCTCGCGTTGCAGCGCCGCGTTCAATGCGCGCAGTTCTGCGGATTCACGCTGGAACAATGCTGCGCGCCCCGCCGTCCGACGGCTGAGGGCATAAAACGTCAACGCCAGCAGGATCGCAAAGCCCATCACCTCAAGCGCGAGCACCCCGTTCACCTTTTCGCGCACAGAGGCATAGGTGGTATAGCTGGTGATCCGCCAACCCCGGAACGGTATCCGCGACGATAGACGCATCACCGCCTCGCCTTGCAGATACGCATCGGCAGGCAGTGCGGTCCAGTCGGCGGTGGCCTTGATGGCCCGTTCAATCGCGCTTTGCGGGGTCTGGTTCGACAACGCTTCGCTTTCGGTCAAGCCGCGCCAGCGCGGTTCGGTCGCCATGATGATATCGCCGGTGCTGTCGGTCACGATCACCGCGTCCGAAATACCCGCCCACGCCCGCTCGAACCGCTGCAAATCGACTTCGGCCGCGATTACACCAAGGTTTGTCCCTGCCTCGTGGATGCGGCGTGAATAGAAAAAACGATAGCCACCGGTATCGCGGGGGATCACGCTGAAGACAGTAGAATTAGAGCGTAACGCATCCACGAAATACGCTTCTTGGCGGTGCGACGCCCCCAGCCGGTTGCGGTCGGTCGCGGCGACCGTGCGCCCGTCGATGTCGTAGAGCATCAAGGAGGCAGCCCCGATTTCCTCTACAAAAGAGATCAACCGCTGGGTCGATAGGGAGTAATCAGATCGGGTCAGCGCCTCTATCAAGGCGGGGTCGCGCGATAACAACTGCGGTACAATCGCGTTCTGGCGCAGTTCTGCCAGCAGGTTGCCGCTGTAGAGGGCGATCCGAAGCTCGGCGCGATTGCGCGTGCTTTCGGTAAAACGGTCCGTCAGCAGCTTGTTGGTGATCGAAATCGTGACAACCGCAAAGACCAATAGCAAAGCAACCGCCAGCCGGACGCGCCAGCTGACAGATAAAGTGGCTTCACGAGAGGACGCAGACCGGAACATGCCGGCAATCTACGCGTCCTCACCGTGGCACTCAAGTCACGCTGTGACCACAGACCCTGCCAATGCGCGGAAGAGCGCCGCCCCGTCCGTGCCACCATGCCCCGCGTCCGCCGCGCGTTCAGGGTGGGGCATCATCCCCAGCACACGACGGTTGGACGACAGGATACCTGCAATGTCCGACTGTGACCCGTTGGGGTTGTCGCCATAGGTAAAGGCCACGCGATCCTCGCCATGCAGCTTGGCGATCGTATCGCCATCTGCAAAGTAGTTGCCGTCATGGTGCGCAATAGGGATATCGATCATCGCGCCGGCATCATAGCCCGAGGTATAGTCACTGTCCGCCGTCGCCACGCGCAATGGCACTGTGCGGCAAATGTATTTCAGGCCCGCATTGCGCAGCAAGGCACCGGGCAGCAAACCTGTTTCGGTCAGCACCTGAAAGCCGTTACAGATGCCCATGACATAGCCGCCACGCTCCGCATGGGCCGCCACTTCGCGACAAATAGGAGAGTTCGCCGCAATCGCGCCGCAGCGCAGATAATCCCCGTAAGAGAACCCACCGGGAACGCCGACAATATCGACCCCGTCGGGCAGGCTGGTATCTTTATGCCAGACCATCGACACTTTGGCACCGACCGCCTTAAAAGCCACCGCCAGATCGCGGTCACAGTTAGAACCCGGAAAAACGATGACCGCTGCGTGCATCAGCCCATCTCCACTGTGTAGGATTCGATCACCGTATTCGCGAGCAGCTTTTCACACATTACTTCGACATCCGCCTGCGTCGTGCCGTCGTTCAGGTCCAGCTCGATCACCTTGCCCTGACGCACACCGTTCACGCCATCAAAGCCCATCGCCCCCAATGCGTGGCGTACGGCCTCGCCTTGCGGATCCAGAACACCGTTCTTCAACATCACATGCACCCGTGCTTTCATGGCGCGTCCCCCTGCTTCATTTTGCAAAATAAACTCATCTCCGACATCAGCCTAGTTGATCAACGTCGGTTTCATCATCGGTGTCGACGTCTTGGGCATGACCCCCAAACGTCGGGCCACTTCGGTGTAGGCATCCGTCAGCGACCCCAGGTCGCGACGGAACACATCCTTATCCAGCTTCTGCCCGGTTTCGATATCCCACAGACGGCAGCTGTCTGGGCTGATCTCGTCGGCGACGATCAAACGCTGGAAATCGCCCTCGTAGATGCGCCCGACCTCAATCTTGAAGTCCACAAGCCGGATCCCCACCGCCATCATCACGCCGGACATGAAATCATTGACCCGCAGTGACAGGCTCAGGATGTCTTCCATGTCCTGTTGGCCGGCCCAGCCAAAGGCCGCGATATGTTCCTCGGTGACCAGCGGATCGCCAAGGTCATTGTTCTTGAAGTGATATTCCACAATCGGGCGCGGCAGTTGCATGCCCTCGTCGATACCCAATCGCTTAGAAAGATCCCCCGCCGCATAGTTGCGCACCACGATCTCGAGCGGGATGATCTCTGCCTGACGGATCAGCTGTTCGCGCATGTTCAGACGTTTGATGAAATGCGTGGGCACGCCGATGTTGTTCAGGCCGGTCATAAAGAATTCGGACAGGCGGTTGTTCAGCACGCCCTTGCCTTCGATCACCGCTTTTTTCTCGGCGTTAAAGGCGGTTGTGTCATCTTTGAAGTGCTGGACAATCGTCCCCGGTTCCGGCCCCTCATAGAGGATCTTTGCCGTACCTTCATAGATTTTCGTGCGACGGGCCATGCACATCCCTTCCAGACAACGGACCGGTTGGAATACCCATCGGCCTTTTCTAGCCTGTCACATAGTCCAAGCGCCCCTGCCGCGCAAGCACGCGCCCTGCCCTCATGGCAGCCATGCACGTAGAAACTATGGCGCGGCCTCATGACCATCATGAGAATAATGAAGTTGCTTCATGCCAGTTGTTGTGAGAAACGGCAAAATCACCCCTTTAGCGGAGCTTTTCATGTCCAATCCCCTTACCGACCTTCTGGCTGAAAAAGGCACGCTGCTGGCTGATGGTGCCACTGGCACGAACCTGTTCAACATGGGCCTGATGTCCGGTGACGCGCCAGAGATGTGGAACACGGAACAGCCGCAGAACATCATCAAGCTATACCAAGGTGCGGTTCAGTCGGGCAGTGATATCTTCCTGACCAACTCTTTTGGTGCGAATGCCTCCCGTCTGAAACTGCACAACGCCGAAAAACGCGCCCATGAGCTGAGCCGCGTCTCTGCCGAGCTGGCGCGTGAAGTCGCAGACAAGGCCGGTCGCAAGGTGATCGTCGCAGGGTCCGTCGGCCCCACCGGCGAAATCATGGAGCCGGTTGGCCCGCTTACTCACGCGCTGGCGGTCGAGATGTTTCACGAAACTGCGGACGGGCTGAAAGCCGGTGGTGCCGATGTGGGCTGGCTTGAAACAATTAGCGCCCCCGAAGAATACCGCGCCGCCGCCGAAGGGTTCAAGCTTGCGGGCCTTGATTGGGTCGGCACGATGAGCTTTGATACCGCAGGCCGCACGATGATGGGCATGACATCCGAGGCGATGGTCGACATGGTGCATGACCTCGACTACGGCCCGCTGGCCTATGGGGCCAACTGCGGCACCGGCGCGTCGGACGTGCTGCGCACCGTGCTTGGTTTCGCTTCCAAAGGCATGCCAACGCCAATCGTGTCCAAGGGCAACGCCGGCATCCCCAAATACGTCGAAGGCCACATCCACTATGACGGCACGCCCGAACTGATGGCCGATTACGCCGAAATGGCCCGCAATTGCGGCGCGTCGATCATTGGCGGTTGCTGTGGCACGATGCCAGAACATCTGGTGCATATGCGCGCCGCACTCGACAGCCGTCCCAAGGGCGACGCCCCCACACTGGAACAGATCGTCGAAGCGCTTGGTCCGTTTTCCTCGGCCAGCGATGGCACCGATGGCGAAGGCCCCACCCGCGCGCCACGCCGTGGTCGCCGCCGGGGTTAATCCCCGAACAGATCCAACTGCGCGCTCGCCCGTTTGGGCGGGCGAAACAGATCGCACCGCATTGGCGGCAGCAGCGTGTCCAGCCCTAAACGTTTAACGGCCAAAACGAACCGCTGCGCGATCATCTCGGCATAGGGGCCTTCCCCGCGCATTCGTCGGTGCCAATTCGCATCGTATTCCTTGCCCCCATGCATCTCGCGCAGGCGCGCCATGATCCGGCCCGCGCGATCGGGGTAATGCGTCGCCAGCCAGTCCTGCATCAAAGGCGATACCTCTCGCGGCAGCCGCAACATGATCCAGCTGGCAGCAACGGCACCGGCATCACGCCCGGCTTGCAAAATCGCTTCAAGCTCAGGGTCGGTCAACGCAGGCACCATAGGTGACGCCATCACACGCACGGGAATTCCCGCTGCCGCAAGACGTTCGATCATCTGCAATCGTCGCTTTGGCGCGGGCACCCGAGGCTCCATCAATCGCGATAACCGAGTATCCAGAGTTGTTACCGACACCCCGACACGGCACAGCCCACGCGCCGCCATATCCGATAGAATATCAATGTCCCGCTCGATCAGACTGCCCTTGGTTACAACGGCGACGGGATGATTGGCCTCCGACAGAACCTCCAATAGCGACCGCATAATCCGGTGATCCTGCTCGATCGGCTGATACGGGTCTGTATTCGTGCCTATCGCAATCGGTGCCACTTGATATTTCTTGGCTGCCAGTTCGCGCTTTAGAACCTCGGGCGCGTCGGGTCGTGCAATCAGACGTGTTTCGAAATCCAGCCCCGGCGACAGCCCCAGATACGCATGGCTTGGCCGCGCGAAACAATAAACGCACCCATGTTCACACCCGCGATAGGGGTTGATCGATCGGTCAAACGGCAGGTCTGGCGACTGGTTATAGCTGATGACACTGCGCGGCACTTCAACGCTGACCTGCGTACGCAAAACAGGCAACGGATCGCCATCACCGTCCCATCCGTCGGCCACGGCTTCCATTGTCAGCGGCTCGAACCGGCCAAATTGGTTGCTTGCTGTGCCGCGTCCGGGCAGTCTGTATTTGAGGTGTGCCTGATCCATTTAAATCTTTTGGAACAAATTAGGAACATGGTCAAGTATATTGCCCCAACCCATTGTTTTACAGGACGATCGGGCGTAATTTCGGATCAACCAAAAGCGTCGCACGCGGTGCCGAGTTTGTCGCAATAAGCACGAAGCTTTCGGCGCTTGTGTGACAAAAAGGCACAAGCCCGCGCGGGTGAGTTAACCGATGAGGAACGACTATGTCGGATGAAGACGAAATTATCCTTGCCGATCTGGACGACGAAGAACTTGTTCAGCAGATGTTTGACGATCTCTACGACGGTCTGCGCGAAGAGATCGAAGAAGGCGTTAATATCCTGATTGCACGCGGATGGATTCCCTACGATGTCCTGACCAAAGCATTGGTCGGCGGCATGACCATCGTCGGGGCCGACTTCCGGGACGGCATCCTCTTTGTCCCCGAAGTGTTGCTTGCTGCAAACGCGATGAAGGGCGGTATGGCGATCCTCAAGCCGCTGCTGGCCGAAACCGGTGCACCGCGTGTGGGCAAGATGGTGATTGGCACGGTCAAAGGCGACATCCACGACATCGGCAAGAACCTCGTGTCGATGATGATGGAAGGTGCGGGCTTTGAGGTTGTCGATCTTGGCATCAACAACTCGGTCGAAGCCTACCTCGAAGCGATGGAAGCCGAAGGGCCGGATATCCTTGGCATGTCCGCCCTGCTGACCACGACGATGCCCTATATGAAAGTCGTGATCGACACGATGATCGAACAAGGCATCCGAGATGACTATATCGTACTGGTCGGCGGCGCCCCCCTGAACGAAGAATTCGGCAAAGCCATTGGTGCGGATGCCTACTGCCGCGATGCAGCTGTTGCTGTGGAAACGGCCAAGGAATGGGTCGGACGCAAGCACAATAACGCCAAAGCGTAAGCCCTTGATGTAACAGATAAAGGCCCCTCCCGATCGGAAGGGCCTTTGACGTTCAGGAGCCCCAAATGAAACCGCCTTCGGACTGCGATCTAACGGAAACCGGCTTGCCGCTTGAACCGCAAACGGGCCGTGTTCTATTGATCGCTTGCGGCGCCCTGGCACGTGAAATTCTCGCCCTGAAAGAGGCCAACGGCTGGTCCCATCTCGACCTGACCTGCCTGCCCGCCAAGCTGCATCTCTACCCCGAGAAAATAACGCAAGAAGTCCGCGCGGCTGTAATCAAACATCGCGATGCCTACGACGACATCTTTGTGGTCTACGCCGATTGCGGGACCGGCGGGCTGCTCGCGGCAGAGTGTGAAAAACTGGGCGTTCAGATGGTGGCAGGGCCGCATTGCTATAGTTTTTTCGAGGGCAACGATCGCTTCGCTGCAATTTCGGAGGACGAGTTTACGGCCTTCTACCTCACGGATTTTCTGGTCCGCCAGTTCGATGCTTTTATTATGAAACCCATGGGGCTCGACCGCCACCCGGAACTGCGCGATATGTATTTCGGCAACTACAAAAAGCTGGTGTATCAAGCCCAAACCGATGACCCTGCGCTGACGGCCAAGGCGCAAACCTGTGCTGAAACGCTCGGCCTCGCGTTCGAGCGGCGCTTTACCGGTTACGGTGATCTGGAAGCGACGCTCCGGACACTCTGATCTTCATTTTGCCAAATAAACTCGACTGGTACATCTGTCGCCGCCCCCGCAACGCCAGCGTTTAAACCTGCTGCGCTGCCTCGCCGCGAATCCGTTCGATCATTGCCGTCAGGCCGTTCGACCGCTGCGCCGACAGATGTTCGTTCAACCCAAGGCGCCCCATCTCGGCACGGGCATCGATGGCGCTGACCTTCGCCGCCGGCACGCCGTTATACAGTTTTTGAAGCACGGCAATCAGGCCTGAAACGATCATCGCATCGCTGGCCCCGTCGAAATGGAGCACGCCATCCTCGAACTGCGTATGCAACCAGACCTGACTGGCGCACCCATCTACTTTGGTTGCGGGCACGCGCAGCTCTTCGGTCAGCGGCTCCATCGCCTTGCCCAGATCGATCACATGGCGATAGCGGTCTTCCCAATCGTCCAGAAATTCGAAATCCTCGACCAGTTCTTCAAATGCCTCTGTCGCCACGGTGCGCCCCCCTTTTCGCTTGCCAAACAGGTAGGTTGCACGATGCCAAAGGTCCACCCCCTTCCCAACAGGTCCGGGATGGGTTAGTCAAATAGTACCGAAATTTCTACGGCGGACCCCATGCGCAAGACCTTTTCAGCCCTCTTGGTATCGACCCTTGTTTTGACAGGCTGTGCGACTGTGCGCGACAGCCGTGCGAACCCGTTCAACTGGTTCGGCAGTGCCCGGTCAGAACCGATCACCCGACAGGAAGCCTCTGATAATCCGTTGATTCCGCAGCGAACAGGGTTGTTCTCGTCCTCTAAGTCCAAAGAGGTCATCTATACCGGTCGCCCGTTCGAACAGATCATTGATCTCACGATCGAAGAGGTCCCCGGAGGTGCCGTCGTGCGGGCCACCGGGCGTGCGGATCGCCAGGGTATCTACGAAGTGCAACTGACGCCGGCCAACGAAGATGAGCTGCCGGTTGATGGCGTCTTGACCTATCGCCTTGAGGGCATCGAGCCAAGCGAAGCGACTGCCATCGGCACCGAGCCCACGCGAGAGGTTACAGCGGGGCGCAAACTGACGAATCAGAAGCTGACCGGTGTGTCGTCCATCCGCGTAGAGGGCCTGCGCAACGCGATGACATCGCGTAGGTAACCCCTAACTAACTAAAGATATCAAAAGGTTGAGCCTTAAAGCTCAACCACTTTCAGGTCAGACCCTACGGCGGTCAACGCGATCTCGCCTTTGCACAAACGCAGTGCATCTTCCCCGAACACTTCACGCCGCCACCCTTTTAGAGCATCCACATCGCGTAAACCGGCGGCAATCCCATCAAGGTCCGAAGCAGGCGCGATCAGCTTGGCCGCGACGCCCGCGCTCTCGGATTTCGCCTTGAGCAAGACCCGCAGCAGATCAGATAGGGCCGGATTGACCTGCAATTTGTCACGGCTGCGATCTGGTTGCGGCATATCCGCAGGCGCACAGTTCACACCGGCCTCTACCGCCTTGAGGATTCCATCCGCAATCTCGCCCTTGCGCGCATCGCGAAGCAATAGACGGGCACGGCCCAATTCTTCGTGGTTCTTCGGTTTGTTACTGGCCAGCTCAACCATCGCGTCATCCTTATAGACGCGGCTGCGCGGGATGTTGCGGGTTTGGGCATACTCTTCGCGGAAGGCCGCAAGCTCGCGCACCAGCGCCAGAAACTTTGACGAATTGGTCCGTGTCTTGACCCGTCGCCAAGCTTCGCGCGGGGGCGTGACGTAGGTGTCGGGGCTGGTCAGAATCTCAAGCTCTTCCTCAACCCAGCGGCCACGGCCCGTCTGTTCAATCTTACGGGCGAGAAACTCATAGATCTGGCGCAGGTGCGTGACGTCAGCAACCGCGTATTTCAACTGCGCATCGCTCAGTGGGCGCCGCGACCAATCGGTAAAGCGTGATGTCTTATCAAGAAGTTGATGTGCAATCTTGCGAACCAGCGTCTCGTATCCGACCTGTTCGCCGAAACCGCAGACCATGGCTGCGACCTGCGTGTCGAACAAGGGCTTGGGAAAGACACCAGCATCAACAAAGAAAATCTCGAGGTCTTGCCGCGCTGCGTGGAAGACCTTGACCACCGATGTGTCACGGAACAGCGTGTACAAAGGCTCGAGTGACAGGCCTTCGCTCAACGGGTCCACCAGCACGGCGTTGGACTCATCCGTGCCGGGCATCGCCAGCTGGATCAGGCAAAGTTTTGAATAATACGTCCGTTCGCGCAGAAACTCGGTATCGACGGTCACGTAATCATACTTGGCGGCCTCTGTGCAGTAGGCGTCAAGTTCAGCGGTGGTGGTGATTGTTTTCATAACGCTACTTTGGACAGAGGAAGCCGTTCAGGCAATGGAAAAGCGCATGGTTTCAGCGCAATAGGCCGCGTGCCTAGCCTTCCAGCATTAAAAGATCGCGATTACCGCTGGCAAAGCGCCGCAGGACCGCAGGATAAAGTCGATGTTCTTGCACCAGAACCCGCGCCGCCAGATCATCTGGCGTGTCGCCGGCCATAACCGGAATGGTGGCTTGGCCCAAAATCGGCCCGTCATCCAACGCTGCCGTGACCTCGTGCACTGTGCAGCCGTGCTGGGTATCGCCTGCCTCGAGCGCGCGGGCGTGGGTGTGCAGCCCTTTATACCGTGGCAAAAGCGAGGGATGGATATTGATCATTCGACCGGCCCAGGCATCGGTAAATCCGCCAGTCAGCTTGCGCATGAAACCCGCAAGGCAAATGATATCTGGCGCATGAGGCATCAAACGCGCGGTTAGTTCGTTTTCAAAAGCGGCGCGATCCCCTGCAAAGGGTTTATGTTCTACAACTTCGGTCGGGATGCCCCGTTCTTTGGCCCAAGCGATCCCGCCCGCATCTGCCACATTCGCCACCACCACACAGGGCCGCGCGGGGTGGTCGCTGGTCATGTCTTCGACCAGCGCCCGCATATTTGACCCGCCACCGGATAGAAAGATCGCAACCCGTTTGGTCACAGCAGGCTGCCGGTATAGGCAACGCCCGTGGTATCCGTGACGTCGCCCATCGGGTACACGGTTTCGCCCGCGTCGGTCAGCAGCGTCGTCAGCGCATCGGCTTCGTCGGCCTTGACCACCAGGATCATGCCCACACCGCAGTTGAATGTCTTGAGCATTTCGGCTTGCGACATGCTGCCAATGTCAGCCATCCATTTGAAAACACCGGGTAGTTCCCAGCTATCAAGATCAATCCGAGCACCAAGATCTTCCGGCAGAACCCGTGGCAGGTTTTCGGTCAGACCGCCGCCGGTGATGTGGGCCAGCGCATGGACGCCGCCTGCCCGCACAGCCTGCAACGCCGGTTTTACATAAAGCCGCGTTGGCGTCAGCAGCACCTCGCCCAAGGTGCCGTCCGCCCAAGGGCAATCGGCATCCCAGCCCAAGCCCGACATTTCAACCAGTTTGCGCACCAGCGAATAGCCGTTGGAATGCACCCCATCCGAGGCAAGACCCAGCAGCACATCGCCTGCCGCCACATCGCGCGGCAGATCAGCGCCCCGCTCCATCGCCCCGACAGAGAACCCCGCGAGGTCAAAGTCACCTTCGGAATACATCCCCGGCATTTCGGCCGTTTCGCCGCCGATCAAGGCACAGCCCGACCCTTCGCAGCCCTTTGCGATACCTTCGATGATACGCGCAGCCTGCTCTGTCTCCAGCTTGCCGGTTGCGAAATAATCTAGGAAAAACAGCGGCTCCGCCCCTTGGCACACCAGATCGTTGACGCACATAGCGACCAGGTCGACGCCAACGCCATCGACATTTCCGGTATCAATTGCGATCCGCAGTTTGGTGCCAACACCATCGGTCGCAGCAACGAGGATCGGGTCGGTGTAGCCCGCCCCCTTGAGGTCGAATAGCGCGCCAAAACCGCCAAGGCCTGACATCACCCCCGGACGCTTGGTGCGCTTGGCCGCTGGCTTGATACGCTCTACCAGCGCATTGCCTGCATCAATATCAACACCCGCATCCGCGTAGGTGATCGAGTTCTTGGAGTTGGTCATGACACATCCCGCTGCCTGTTCCCTTTGCGAAAACGGGTTATAGCAGGTTGCGCAGGCGTGCAATGCACCTAAGCCACATCTACGCGTTTCTATCTCTTGACGCGCCGCCCCCGCACCCTTACCAAACCGCGCAGGCGGGCCTGTAGCTCAATTGGTTAGAGCAGAGCGCTCATAACGCTTTGGTTGCGGGTTCAAGTCCTGCCGGGCCTACCAAACTTTTCAGTGACTTAGCTGAAACCGCCGTTTCGCCGAAAAGGTTCATTGAACCGGGTTTTGGTTTTAGAGGTATTATCAGGTGGATCTGGCTGCGAATCCCGCCGGATCTTGGCAACACAACCTCCTACATTTTACCACATTTTCTTGATGCCTGACAGCAGTAGGATTAGTTCGTGAGAATTCTCGTAAGGTTCCGGCCTACCGAGGAGCACGTGAACAAGAATTTCCAATACCCCCAAAGCTTTGTTCCATAAACTCTCGTCTTTTTGCGCATGGCTTCGCAAGTCTTTCAAATTTTCCAGATGTAATGCAGCCCCGTTGTCCACGTAGGACCGTAGCCAATAGGATCGTTGCATTCCTTAGGTCAAGCGGCGCCCCGAGGAAAAAAGAGTAAAGACATTGGCAAGATTTTTCCATTTCGTGCTCCTCCTTGCGAGAGCACGAAATGGAAAAACGTGCCGAAGAAAAACATATGCGCTGGTCGAAATACCTTCTGCTGCTCAGGACAGCCAGTAGCATCACACGCTTGGAAAAAAGGAGGGAGACCGAGCGTTTGAAGCCGCCACGAACGGCGGTAAAAAAGGACAGAAAAATGGAAAAATTTCCCCCCACCTCCTCATTTTTTTCGAAGGACCCTTCTCTCAATATCGTTCGACTTTTTTTCTCCGAGTTCGGTGAAGCAACGCAGAACGCCATTCTCCTGCTGGGAGGTCCAAGCGCCCATCGTCGTTGCCTTCGGCTGTTCACTGCCCTCCGAGAAGCCAACTCCCTTACACGCAGACACAAAGAAGAGTTGGTGAGATTGCATTCAGTTTTGATGCTGGACGCTTTCGACGGGTCCGAAGATGGACCGTTCAACTTGTTCGTAGCCATACACCCGAGTGATCCCATAGTCGAAGACCTTTGCTTACTTGCAGATGGCCTTCTCGATCTCCTCCAAAAAATCGACAGCCTCCCGACAGATTGCGAAGGTCAGGCCAGCCTCGCTGCCAAAGATCACGCTGCATGAGCCTCATCACCGACCATCACTCGGTCGGTGCCTTGAAGGTGTAGCCAATGCTGCACCACAACCTGGAAAAGGTATCATGAACAAAATCTACAACGAAATCCCCCTCGAAGAGATCTGCACAAAAGTCCTGATGGAAAAGGACGTCCTCGCCGCCCTGAGTAAAAATAAGGACGTTATCAACACTGCGTCTGACGCAAGCCAAGTCGCCCGTTCGTTCGCGTTGATCGACGGTCATGCCATCGCGGGATATGAAGCCACCCGTCATTTGGACGTGATCATCAAGGTGGCCGAGAGACGTCTCACAGAAGAAACACTGGAGACCCGGCCGGTATTCGATGGTTACAACGACCCTGAATTTGGCGCGGTAGGCTCAATCTACGAAGAGCGCGTCCTTAGGTAATCCCCCCATTTTTAATGGGGTCCAACCGTAGAATTCAGGCGGCTGTTTTC
>OJBZ01000514.1_pt1 | contig 20729 bp, 18 predicted proteins | sample 1591671 | NCBI WGS metagenome assembly OJBZ01 (sample SAMN05416850, study PRJEB24817) | seawater metagenome | isolation source: Sea water | place: Canada:Atlantic | collected 2013-07
ACTGCCGACCTCACCCTTACCAAGGGTGCGCTCTACCAACTGAGCCATATCAGCACTGATTGGAGCGGACAGAGGGAATCGAACCCTCATCATCAGCTTGGAAGGCTGAGGTAATAGCCTTTATACGATGTCCGCACATCACATTCTCTCTAGCCACTTCGCTTTTGAAAAAGTGGTGGAGGGGGCAGGATTCGAACCTGCGAAGGCTGAGCCGTCAGATTTACAGTCTGATCCCGTTGACCGCTTGGGTACCCCTCCAGATTGATGGTGCCGACTACCGGAGTCGAACTGGTGACCTACTGATTACAAGTCAGTTGCTCTACCAACTGAGCTAAGTCGGCACGTCATCAAGTGGGTGCGGATATTAGAGCAACATTTCCCAACACGCAAGAGGCAATTATTAAAAAAATACATTTTTTGTATCGTTTGGCTAAAATTGCAGCTAATTTGCTTTTCAAATGCCTTTTTGGGTGTTTTTTCCACAATAAAACAGGGTGAATTTAGTGAAATAAATATTCGAGCAGCCCAAATAAAACTAGGTTTTCATAAAAATAGTAATGTTTCGGGGCATTTTTTTTAATCATGTCTTGTCCACCACCGGTAATGATCACGCAATAATCTTCATCTTGTTGCGCTATTTTCTGTTCTGCGGCAAAAATAAATCCATTTACGGCAGCAGCACAACCCATATTCACGCAATCTACGGTTTGCTCACCTAAGGTCAAATCCGTTGGAAACTCGTCATTGGCGAAAACTAATTCAGTATTTTTAATTAAACTGTCGCGCATCAAGCTAAAGCCTGGTGCAATCCACCCCCCTAAGTGCTGATTTGCAAAGACCAAATCGCAGGTGTTCGCTGTGCCCAAATCAATCACGCAATACGCTTTGGTGGAGCTGACGCGTCTACCTGCCAAAATAGCTAACCAGCGATCAACACCTAAAGTTGCAAAATTGCGATATGCGCAGCGCATACCAAATGCACTGGCTTGGGTTTTGATGAGCGTTAAAGGCACTTTAGATTCATTGCACAATGACTGTAACAGAGCAACTTGTTGCCCTTGCCCCACCGCAGCAACGATAACTCGCTGACTGGTTTTGATTTGCTCAGTAAGTTGGGCCATGTCAGTGCAACGAGAAATGTTCAGTGGTTGCTCGAACACCTGCTCATTTATGTTGACCTGAGCATGTTTGATATAGCTATTACCTACATCTAATAGCAGCGCTTTAGTTTGCTCTGACACTGATCTCTCCGCCGCTGTACGCTTGAACCCCATTTTCGTGCGCTAATAGCAGCGCGCCGTTGTTGTCTATACCCTTACATATACCCTGAACAGTTTTATTGCCGATAATTAACCGAACCGGCTTATCCTTGAATACGTTTTTCTCACGCCAAGACTCGATAAACGGCTCAAGCCCAGATTGGCTGAACACCTGAGCACAGTGGGTTAGTTCATCTAATAACAACGCGCTTACTCGATTACGGTCGACGTGCTCAGGATCTAAGGTGGTTAAATCTATCCATGGCTGATCTATTTGTTCACTGCCTATATCAAGCGCCATATTTAGCCCAACGCCAATAATACAATCACACGCACTGCCCATTTGGCCTTCAACCTCTATAAGTACGCCCGCCAACTTCTTACCTCGGGCGTATATATCGTTCGGCCACTTTAATTCTATATCTTGATAGCCGGCTTTCTCTAAAGCACGGGTAATAGCAACACCCACGGCAAGACTCAAACCACCTATTGATTGATAGCCACCAGCAAATTGCCAATACTGCGACAAATATAAACTCGCACCATAAGGAGAAACCCAAGTGCGCCCGCGCCGCCCCCGCCCTGCGGTTTGTGCTTCAGCCAGGCACACATCGCCATTATGTAAAGTACTAATACGATCTTTGAGATACTGATTGGTGGAGTCTATGACATTGAGTAACGTCAGTTGCTTGCAATCAAATTGGGCGCAGTGCCCAGCAATTAATTCACTATCCAGTAATTGAATCGGCTCTGCAAGACGATATCCTTTTCCAGTAACACTGAAAATATTAAGCCCTAGCTCGCCTAAAACTTTTATATATTTAGACACAGCCGCTCTGGATATCCCCAACTGCTCACCTAATACCTCGCCTGAGCAAAATTGCCCGCAGGCAAGGGCTCGAACGATATGATTGCGATTGGTATCTGAGGTCTTACTTGTACCCTGCTTCATAAAACAACCTTCCCTTTGGCCCCAATAAGCTGCACTTCATGTTCTAAAAATACATTAAACTGTTCTGCTACTGCACTTTTAATGCGCCGCGCCAGTGCTAGAAGTTGCTCCCCCGTTCCTTGCTCGGCATTCGTTAATACCAACGCCTGATTTGGGTGACAACGTATTCCCCCTTCAAATTGCCCTTTAAAGCCAAGTTGGTCAATTAACCATGCAGCCGGTATTTTTATCTCTCCGGTCTCTAAAGGGTAAGATGGCACCTTGGGCCATTGCTTTTGCAGTGCAGCAAAGGCGGCGGCACTAATAATGGGATTTTTAAAAAAGCTCCCCGCATTGCCTAGAACCCGAGGATCAGGCAATTTTGCTTGGCGCACTTCTACCACCTTGTTGAAGATGTCATGTGCACTAGGGCTATGTAATGCGGCTAATTCACCATAGGTAACAACAGGCTGCCAGTCTTTCGGTATTGAAAACGTGACCCCAACAATGAGCGCCTTTTGCCAAAGTTCGCCTTTAAAAATACTGTCACGATAGCCAAATTGACAATCGTTACAGGCAATACGCTGCAATTGATTGCTGGCTAAATCGATGTACTGAACACTCTCAATAAAGCGCGCTACTTCAACGCCATAGGCACCGATGTTTTGAATAGGCGCAGCACCCACCGTGCCGGGGATTAACGCTAAGTTCTCAAGCCCTTTAATATCACGAGCAAGACACCAAACCACAAAGCCATGCCAGCTCTCGCCAGCGGCGACCTCAAGGGTAAAGGCCTGAGGACTTTCATTTACTGAGATCCCCTTTAAAGCGATTTCGACCACTGTGCCTTGATAATCTGCCACGAAAGCGGTGTTGCTTCCCTGCCCCAGCAAATAGTATGGCGTATCATGGTACTGGGCGATAAAGTCGTGGGCGTCCTGAACAGTTTTAATACTGACGGTGTCAGCACAGTGTGCGGGCAATCCAAAAGTGTGAAGGTGTTGCAGAGATTTCAATATAACAACCGATTGGCAATTTTGCGTTATTCTAGCCAAGGGTGAGCGGAAAACAAAGACGTGATTCACCTTCCTTCATTTGTGCGCCTCAACCAAGCCCCATAGCGCGCTTAACCCGCGTGACCATACTTTGTCTCTTATGCATACTAGAGCGCAAATCTTTCACTCGATTAAATACCACTCCCAATACGGGCAATTCTGCCTCGTGCACTCGCTGAAGCGCCAGTAATAAGTCTGCGCTTTCGTTCTTCTCTACATCACATACAATTATCACCCCATCAACGAATTTGCCCACGGCGATAGCGTCACTCACCGTATTGATAGGGGGTGTTTCTATCACAACGCGTTCGTAGTAATTTCTCAGCTTATGTAAGAAAGCGGCAAAACGCGGTTTCGATATATACGCTAATGGGTCTGTGGGGATCGGGCCACTGGGCATCAGCATAAGGGGGCTACTGTGCACAGAGTGAATGCATTGAGTAAAGCTACTCTTTTTACCCAAAAAACTGGTTAAACCCGGCAGCTTAGGATCAATATCAAACATAGGGCCAATTGCAGGTTGGCGCAGGTCGACATCAATCAACAAGGTTTTTTCCATTCTGCTAAATGAGTCTGCCAGACTGCTAGAAATTTCACTTTTTCCATCTTGTTCGCCGATACTTGTCACTGCAATCACAGCGTTTTTCCGCTGGTTATTTTTTACCAACACACCAGTTCGCAAAGAACGGATTGCCTCAAAATACTGAAAGTTTCGCTCCCCCTCAGATTGCAACGACAAAGCCAAGGGCTTATTTTTAAGCCCTTTCTTGCGTTTTATTCTCGGTACCAAGCTCAAAATTGGCACGTCCACATTCGATAGTATGCTTTTGAAACGTGTATATTTATCGCTTATTAAATGCAAAATTAGCCAAAATCCAAAACTAAACACGCTCGAAAATATAATCGCAAGGGCAATCCCCATCACCACCCTAGGCTTAGCCGGAAAGGTTGGCTCTGACGCTGAATCAACTATGGCGAAATCGTTTCTATCATCTAGATCTTTAAGAATTTCTGTTTCTTGTAAGCGAGATAAAAACATCTCATACAAATGCTGAGTTGATTCAATTTCTCGCTGCATGCGAGATATTTGCATAGAGTGCTTACCCAAATTGGCATGGCGTACTTTGGTCTGTTGAATTTGTTCGAGAATTTCATGCTGACGCGTTTTGAGGGTCTGATTGTTACTACGCAAGCCATTCACTAGCTGGTTTATCAGCATCGTAAACTCGCTATCAATAGCCTCTAGCCCTGCTTTGGCAGCAATATATTTGGGGTGTTTATGTAAATAACGCTTCGCGATGCTATCCATTAATAATTGCTGCTGACCGCGACGAATACGCAGGTCTCGAATTAACGGATTGCTTTGAATAGCCGGTATCTGTAAATAATCTTGCAAGCCGCCTGAGATCGTTGCTAATTGCAACATACTGCCGTTTGATTCAGCAACGGCCCGATCAAGCTGAATTTTCTGTTCAATTAAACCTGCGATTTCACTTTTGGCTAAATCTACCTGGCTCGCCACGTCAACTAGCTCGTTGTTGCGCAAAAAGGCAAGTAATCTCTCCTCGGATTCACTAAGGCTGGTTTTAAGTTCGTTTAGCTGATTGTTCAACCACTGAGATTTGGAGTCCGCTTTTTGCCTATTCATTAAAGCGTAATAGGCAAAAAATGCAGGGCCTATATGATTGGCTATTTCCGCTGCACTGCTGGGTGTTGAAGACTCCACCGTGATTTTAAGCATATCGGTGTTACTTAATTTGGTCACACTGAACCGTTTCAGCAGCTTGTCAGTTGCGTAATCCTTTTCTGACACGAAGTGGCCTTCGCCCACTTGCTGGTATTCATGCAAATTGTATAAGGCTAAATCTTCTACCACAGTTTGCACGAATTGCCGGGAACGCATGAACTCTATGTAAGTGTCTTGACGAGAATCTTCCCCACTGGTGATAGAAGACAAGCTTGTAGGCAATGTCAGTCCGCTGTCTTTAGCGCTTAACAGCAGAATGCTGCTGGCTACGTACATTTTTGGCAGATGCAATACATAATAAGCACCTAAAGATGCCATCAGCGCTGCGGTAATAATAATGCGATATTTCTTGCGCCAAAAAAATGTCAAGATATCGAAGATATCCAAAGACCGTTCTTGCTTTATAGTAAATTCCCGGTTGTTTTCCATGGTCAAAAAAGGCTTTCTTCAATAACAATGATGTCACCGGGGTGGACCATTTGTTCAGCCCGAGCCGCGATACGTTTTTTTTCAGCCCCGCGGATAATAAACCAGTCGCTTTTAGAGGCGCGTTCTTTTAAACCACCCGCGACGGCGATAGCCTCATCAACGCTCAGATCAAACTGAAAATCATAGGCCCCTACATTTTTTACTGCCCCTTTGATGAAGAATGGCCGAAAACGTTCTATCACCACATTCACATTCGGCTCAACAAGATAACCGTCTAAATAGGCGGTCTCGATCTCTGCTGCAAGTTGACTGGCTGTTTTATCTAAGGCATTGACTGCTTTGATAAGCGGCATACGAATATCACCGCTTTTATCAATCCGTACACGCTGGTTTAGATCCGGCTCACCGTACACATTAATTACAATGACATCCCCAGTCCCCATAAAAAACGTCATATCCTGCCCCTGTGAAACAGCACAAAACAGCAAGGTGATTAACGGTAAAATACGGGTTAGCAACACTTTATACCTTGGGAGCAAAATAATGGGCACTTCCTATTTGTATCGACCACATACTACATTTCATTATGTTTAATGCGTCGCTGGGGCATAAGCTAATGGTGCATCGACTAAAATCTCTTTTGCCTTTGACTCGTTTTGCTGAGTCAGCTCATAATTCAGTTCATCCAGTAGCATAACCACATCCTCAAACGGCAATTTGCTTTCATCGGCCCCCATAATTCTTGGGTGTTGAGTGGTGGTATCAGCGTCATCAATTAGCAGCTCTTCATACAGTTTTTCACCTGGGCGTAATCCAGAAAATTTAAGCTCAATGTTGCCATCAGGTTGGGTTTCTGTTTTGAGGGTATGACCCATTAGATGCGCCATCTTCTGGGCTAAATCGACAATTTTTACGGGGTCTCCCATATCCAGCACAAACACTTCGCCTTTTTTACCCATTGCGCCAGCTTGTATCACCAGTTGCGCCGCCTCAGGAATGGTCATAAAAAAACGAATAATATCTGGGTGGGTAACCGTAATAGGCCCACCTGCTTGGATTTGACGGGTAAAAAGCGGTACGACTGAGCCCGAGGAGCCCAGCACATTGCCAAATCGTACAATTGCGAACTGCGTAGTAGATTCAAGCTCAGCTATGCCCTGCACGATTAACTCGGCAAAGCGTTTTGTTGCTCCCATTACATTTGTCGGGCGTACCGCTTTATCAGTGGAAATCAGAACAAATTTTTGCACATCGAATTCAAGTGCCGCTAAGGCCACATTTGCGGTGCCAAAAACGTTATTACGTAACCCGGCCAAGGGGTTCGATTCGACCATGGGCACATGCTTATACGCAGCTGCATGGTATATAGTCTGGATGTTATGACTTTGAATGGCAGAGCGCAGTATTTCGTTGTCTTGAATACTGGCCAATATCGGTACAATTTTTATATCGGGATAAAGCTTACTCAGCTCCCCTTCTATTTGATATAAATTGAACTCGGATAACTCAAACAGTACCAGAGACTCAGGGCATGACTTAGCAATTTGACGACACAGCTCACTGCCAATTGAACCACCAGCGCCGGTCACCATCACGCGTTTACGACGAATGTTAATATCCAGTAGTTCAGCAATAGGTGGAACAGGTTCACGCCCAAGCAACTCTTCTATTTTGATTTCGCTCAGTTCATCAATTTTACGCTTGCCAGATAAAATATCTTGAATATTGGGGATACTCAAAAGCTCAATAGCGAAGGGTTCAAGCTCAGCTATCAGCTCTTTTCGACGCTCGTGGGACGAGTTATTTACCGCGAGTAGCATCTTGTTCACGCCGTACTTTTTGACTAATTCAGGTATATCTTCACGACAATAGACCTGCAAGCCCATCACTTGCTTGCCCTGAAAGAGTTGTTTGTCGTCTACAAAAGCAACCGGCAGCAGATCGTTACCTGTACGTAAGGTTTGCGCTAGTGAGCGCCCCGCTTGAGAAGCGCCGAATATAATGCATTTTTCACGAATTTTATAATTTTGCGTTTGCACCGTGGTTTGTATTAATAGACGGGGTGCGACAACTAAAAACATCGCTAGGGTTAAATAAATAAACGGCACTGTAGTAGGCACAAATGCTTGAAAGGCATATCGCGCAGCAAACAAGTACAAAGCAGATAAACTTAACGCAATAAAAATAAGGTAAATCGCGCGTATATCAATGTAGCGAACAATGAGTTGATAATGACCAAAAAACGTCATCAAGCTAACCGCAAACACACAGTTTAAAAGAATAACCAGCCACTCGCTGACAGCAAAATGCCACTCTTCAATCCCAATTCGCAACCAATAGGCCACTAAAATACTGGTGAAAATCGCACTTATATCCCACCCCATCGACAACAAAAGTTTTGCCCGGGGGCTAAAAGTAAATAATCGATCTAATTTCATGAGATTGATGCCTGCAGCATGACGCCTTTAAGCGCTTCACATGTGCGTGAGATCTCATCTTCGCTTAGGGTAGGATGCACTAAGAACATCAAGGAGCGTTCACCTAAACTCACTGCATTTGCTAGAGGGAGCGCAGGACGAAAACCTGAGTTATCAAACGCTTTTTCTAAATAAACTTCGGAACAGGAACCTGAAAAACATGGCACGTTACACTGGTTCACTGCCTCGATAATACGGTCACGATCCCAATCAGGCTTCAGTTTTTCAGGTTTAACGTACACGTAGCATTTATAAAAAGCATGCTCAACATAATCGGGTATTTCAGGCACGAGTAAGGCATTGCTCTCGTTTGCGGTAGCAAAAATTTGCTGAGCGTAGTCTTGCCGCTGCTTGATCCAATTGGGCATTTTTTTCAGTTGTTGTAAGCCCACAGTCCCTTGAATTTCAGTCATACGCCAGTTGGTTCCGAAACTTTCATGCAGCCAGCGAAAACCAGGGGGATGTTCTTTTTCATATACCGCTGACCACGATTTACCGTGATCTTTAAACGCCCATACCTTCTCCCAAAGGGATTTATTATTAGTCGTCACCATGCCACCTTCGCCGGCCGTGGTCATGATTTTGTCTTGGCAGAATGACCAAGCGGCAATATCGCCAATACTACCCACCGGCTTTCCTTTATAGGTTGCACCGTGTGCTTGGGCGCAATCTTCCACAACATACAAGTTGTGCTTATCCGCTAAGGTTTGAATGTCGTCCATCTCGCAAGGCCATCCTGCGAGGTGAACACAGAGTATGGCTTTGGTTTTCGAGCTAATTTTCTCACGGACTGTTTCAGCACTAATGTTCTGACTATCCAACTCGATGTCGGCAAAAACAGGGACTAAACCGGCCAAAACAATTGAAGAAATAGATGCTATAAAAGTACGAGAGGTCACAATGACTTCGCTCCCTTTTGGCATATCCAGTGCTTGCCAAGCTAAATCTAAAGCAACCGTTCCGTTTGCCACCGCGACTGCATACTCACAGTGAGTATACTGGGCAAATGCCTTTTCAAACTCTCGGCACTGTTGCCCAGTCCAGTAGTTCACACGGTTGGAGTCTAACACTGTCAATACCGCCGCTTTTTCAGCTTCATCGTAATTTGGCCAGGGCGAAAAAGGTCCATTTAACATTGAGTTACCTCACATCATCTAAGATGTTTAATTATTATTATTAATTTTTTTAGCTGGGCTACCGGCCACTACCGTGTGCGGAGCAATATTCGACAGCACAGTAGAGCCTGCACCGACTACGCTATGACGACCCACAATACAACCTTGAATAATTGCGCTACCAATGCCGATAAAACTTTGCTCGTCGACCGTAACATTACCCGCCAGATGTGATCCTGGAGCGATATGCACAAAGTCACCTATCTCACAGTCGTGATCCACGCTGGACGCCGTATTAATAATGCTACCTTGGCCTATTTTGCTGGCGATATTGACCGTTGCATTTGCGCAAATGAGTGAGCCAACGCCGACTTCACTATACTTACTAACCTGCGCACTGGGGTGTATCAAAGTCGCGAATGAGCAATGTAGTGCGTGTAATTCAGCACTAACCCTAGCGCGAATAGCATTATTGCCAATGCCAACGAAGAATAATGTGTCGCTTGCAATATAGTTCGCCACATCGTCAGCGTGACCTACTACCTCCCAATGGGCATTGTGTTTTTGCTGCGGATAGGCTTGGTCTAAAAAGTGAATATCGCTAAAGCGGCGGCTCGCTTGGGCGCAGTCAGCAGCGACCTTTCCATGACCGCTGGCCCCGATAATGATTAATTTATTGATCATTTCTTTCTCCCTCGGCATTGCCAGTGCCGGTAAATTTTCGCATGGTGACATGGCCTACCTGCTCTACATCAGCACGCTGAATCACTTTAATAACCGTCATACATAAAATTTTAATATCTAACATCAGACTGCGGTTATCCACGTACCATACGTCTAGTTTGAATTTGTCTTCCCAGCATAAATTATTGCGTCCATTAACCTGTGCCCATCCTGTTATTCCCGGGCGTACCTCATGGCGACGCAGTTGTTGGGCATTGTACAGGGGTAAATACTCTACGAGCAGTGGTCTTGGCCCGACCAAACTCATATCACCGCGAAGTACATTAAATAACCCAGGCAGTTCATCTAGACTGCTGCGACGTAAGAATCTACCGAAAGAGGTGAGCCTGACTTCATCAGATAACAACTGACCATTTTCGTCTGTTTCATTGGTCATGCTGCGAAATTTCATCATGTTAAACACGCGACTATCACGCCCGGGGCGAGCTTGTTTAAAGAGCACAGGACCACCTAACAACAAACGTACAAACAACGCAGTTACCAAAATGATCGGCCACAGTAGCAATAAAGCTATACATACCAATAGGATATCTAATAATCGTTTAAGCATTTCGGTTTCTCTGTTGTGACGAAACCGTACGTTTTGTTCGTTGAGACAAAACCTGTTGGTAAAAATCGGTTATTTGCTTAGCGTTATGCTGCACATTCATAATATTCGCAACGCGGATACTGGCACTGGCAACCAATTTTTTTCGTTGCTGTGGCTGCTCGATCGCTTGTATTATTTTTTTCGCCAGAAGCTCAGGGGCTTTCGCCGGGGCCATATAACCGGTGACACCATCTTCAACCAAATCAGGAAACCCGCCAACATTAGAGGTTAATGTCGCCACTCCAGCATACATTGACTCCACGGCGCCTCCAACATTCTCTGAATGAGAGGGGTGTACAGCCAAATCAAACTGAGGATAGAGCGTGGGAACGTCATTTCTTAAGCCTAAAAATACGCAGCTATCGGGCGCGTGCTGCTGAGCATAATCCTGAACTTGAGCAAAATAGTTATCAGCGCCCGCCCATGGCCCTCCCACAAAGACGCATTTAACATTAGGATGGTGCTGACGCACAATCGCAATGGCGTCAATTAAATCCTCATGCCCTTTTAGACCACGCTTTTGTCCCAAATAGGCCTTAGGAGAGTAGAAATACGCCACCATACCGATTAAAAAGGTATCTTGCGGAAGGTCCAATTGTGCTCGCAGGTTTTCGTCGTTAGCCGGTTTAAACGAAAAATCATCTTCATTCACCCCATAGTAAGCTAAGCCAACTCGTTCAGCGTTAATCCCGTAGGTTTGATAGGCGTTTTTTGTCCATAAACAGGAAGCCAACCAATAATCGTCTCGATTTGCACTGGCCAATTCCGCCCGGCGGAAGCCCCAATGCTCTAGATGTAATGGGCCGGGAACATGAAAAATTCGTGGAATTTCGTGGCTGCGAAGCGCTAAACGCATAAGTAAGGTGGTTGCAACAAAGTGACTATGAATGATATCAGGTTTAATTTCGTCGACTAAGCTGCGCAACTGCTTTACCTTTGCAATATTATTCCAAGGGCGTTTTAGCACTATGGATGGATCAAATATATGCACCACTACCCCGGCGGCTTTATAACGAGCGACCATGGGCCCATCTGGCAATGCTAGGTGTACTTCTACCCCCAGTTTTACCAATTCGGTAGTTTGGCGCAGCGCCCAACTTGCACCAACCGCTGTTTTCAATAAATGCAGCACTTTTAACATGAATTGGCCTCTAGCACGGCTTGATACATCATATCTCGGCGTGTCTGTAATTTTTGGTCGTGATAATTTCGTGCGATTTCTAGATTACGTTTTGATTCAACGAGCCGCTCACTTTGTGTCATCTTCGCCACTAGGGTAACTCGATTGATTAAAGCGTCTATATCATCACGGGGCAGTATGAATTCTCGAGCAAGTAACTCATCAACCCCGCCCACATCAGTAGCAACGCAAATCAATGAACGAGCCATAGCTTCGATTAATACCCTAGGCAAGCCTTCTTGGCGTGAACAAAGCACAAACAAGTCGGCACTATCTAGCACCTGTCGAATCTCTTTTCTGGATGCAACATTGCCTAGAAATGTCACCTTGGCAGCAATACCGAGCGCTTCAGCTAGAGCCTTCATGTTTGGTAACAGACTACCGCCTCCTACCCATGTTAAAGAGACATTAATCCCTTGCGCATTCAGCCTAGCAATGCCTTGTAACATAAAGTCACAACCCTTATAAGGTTGCGCTAAATTACCCACGCAAACGATCCTTAGAGGCTCGTGAAATGGATACATTTGGCGCTGCGTATAATCCACATCTGTTAACTGAATTGAAGAATAATGAGTGTGTACGGCAGTTAGATTCGGCGGATAGCGCTGTTGTAACTTGTGCTCTGTCACATAGGCGGTCGATATGGCTTGCTGGCATTGGCGTTTAAGCATGGCGCTAAATAGCGATTTAAAAACGACCCGCAAAGGACTTTTACTGGCTCCTTTTGCGAAAACATCAGCAGGGTCGCCCACCACTTCAGCCCCGAATTTAGCGCCCTTAGGTAATGCTAACAGTTGGTAAATAGCTGCCAAAATACCGGGAATGCGAAAAATAACACTGCGCGGTGCATGTTTGCGTTTACGTAATACCGACACCAAACGTGGTAATGTTTTAACAAACCCTACAGGGCCGATATAGCTAGGAAGCTCAACAAACCCTACCTTGCTGCCATCCACCCTGTGCCACGAAGGCTCAGCTTTATTTACATGAGCAACTCTGGCCACAATATTGACTCGAGAAAATACCCTTAAGTAACGCAACCAAAAGGCATAAGGGAACATATTTTCCGTCCAATACTGTCCCTTTAGGCAGCGATAAAAACGCTGTTCAATCACAATATCAACCTGCATCGCTAATTCACCAACTCTGTAGACATTAGTGTTGCTTTGTCTTTTTTGAACGCGATGTACATCACAAAAGTCGAAATCATCATGCCCAGTACAATCTGTACCGGAACATGAATAAAGCTATTGCGCACAGTGACAAACATAGGCAACAACCCAACGCCAATGTATATGTTGTTACGTATCGTCGAGCTCGATGAGTCCAACTTGGCCATAAAAGCAGCCAGCCCGAAAAACAGCAAGATAACCCCCTTTTCGCCAAAGTTTATGTACGCCTCTGCAATCGCAGAAAAACCGATCGGGCCAGCTTTATTCTGAACAACGATATTCAATAGCCGCCCATCTTCCTGTACATCTACTCGCTCCAATTGCGGTATAAATAATGCAAACTGACGTTCAAACGGTGCCCAATAACTGCCCCCTAATAATAAATTAAAGTTTTCATGCTTACGCCATTTCACGGTTTCTTGTACAGCACGCAAACTGGAACCCATTTCTGCCACTGCGTTTAACGGATTAATTGTCAGCTCGCCTGAGTAATCACCAGACACCCTAGCGTTTTTAACAATGCCGGTAAGAACTAAAAAACCGATAACGGCAATAAGTAACACAGAACTTTTAATCGGTGCGCCTTTACGGCCTAACATGCACGCGGCTACCGCACTTGGGAACATTACCTCTCCTCGCAGCCCCACTTTAAACGCAACCAATGCCCAAACGGCAAATAATGCAAAATACCAATAGCCGTATCCAGGTCGATAAACAACGCATAGTAAAACGAGCGATATACCGATGAAAAAATACAAATAGGAAAATATCAGCGAATAAAGAGGGGAATTGCTCATTACCTCCAGATAGGCACCATACGAATTAAGCGCCCCTGTGATTACGGTCAACATGAAGAATAGCCCAACAAAAAATGCTAAAGACAGGCCACCGATATGGAACAGACGCTTTTGATATGCGCTGTTTTCCCTTTGCGCCTCAGTACTGGCGGTTGGTTCTTTGGAAAAGCAAATAGCGCCCAAAGCAAAACCTATCATCGCCAAGTTAACAATGTGGATAGCATTATCGGTTTCAACGTTATGATACCAGCGGCTAATTTGATATAGCGTGTCTTCATCTGTGATGCCATTTAACGCGCTCGCAAACACCAAACCGACGTGAAAGACCCCTAGCACAGTCATAAAAATAAAACAGATAGACCACATTCCTCTGGGCAAGCTGAAATATAAAATCGCTGATAATGCCACCCAGTGAATTGCGGTAATTGACTCGAGCACGTTGCGAGGCGCCTCGAACACATTAAAGTAAGCAGCTAAAACCAGTATGCCGGTCAATGAAATAACCCACACACCAATCACTTTTTGCATGGCTGAATTATTCACTGTAGATAGCATACAAAGCCTCTACATTTGCGGATAACTGAAAATCACTGACGGTAAACTGCTCTACTCGTGCAGATTTTTCATCACTGCGATTGAGCTGTTTTATCAATTGCTCGGCCCAAGTTTTATCACTGGCCTTCAGTGACAAAGCATTTACTACAGGTAGCTGGCGAGCAATTTCGATTACACCTGGTAAGTCAGAGGCTACAACAGGTACACCGACGCTCGCAGCTTCAATCACGGCGCCCGGTAGCCCCTCCCATAATGATGGAAATAACATCACATCTGCATGACTAAGCCAGCGCATTACGTCTGACTTGAGGCCTAAAAATGAGACTTTGTCTGAGATACCTACACGTGCCAAATATTGAATTAATTGCGCTTTCGTATCTGCGTTTTCTAGGCCTACCATTACCATGTGAACATGAGGGTCAAGTAGCGTAACTTGATAAAAAATCTGTAGCTGACGTAGATGATTTTTCTGCACGTCCATTCTAGCGACGTTAATAACGACCTTTTTCCCTGAATAATTGGGAATTAGCTCTTGCCAAAAATCCAGCTGATGCACTATTTGAGCGGCCGGAAAACCATTATATATAACTTTACATTGGGACGATTCTCGCCAGCTTTCACCGATAAAGCCGCTTAACGCTCCTTCACAAACGCCAAGAATGTGCGTGGCATTGTGTCTAATAAGGAAACGCAATAACCCATTACGCATTGAGCGAAGCCAAGAAGAACGACCATCACTGGTATTTCTAAAATGACACACTCGCTTTTTAATGCCCGCTAAACGCGCTATCAACAAGATAAAACCCGATACAAATGCCACATGTGAATGAACAACTTCGTACCTTTCGCGGCGCAACATAAGGAAAAACTGCCATACAAACCCCCATGACAATTTGATGTAATGAATGCGCCCGCCAAGGTCAGTAATGGTTTCATCCATTACACCTTGATTACCACTTAACACGCAAAAATCAAACTGCACCTTTCGCTCTGTCATTGCAGGCATTAGGCTTATGGTCCGCAGTTCTGCTCCGCCTCGATTCATAGCGCCGAATATATGCAACACCCTCATGCCACTACCTTCGTAGTAACAGAAAAAGCCTTGCTAACGTGTGGACGAATAGAGAGCGCAAACAATAAGCACTCCAGCAAAGTCGCTATGAACATGGCATACGCCGCCCCGTACAAGCCATATTCAGGGATCAGCAAATAGCAAGATAGCGCCATTGCGCTCAGACCACAGGCATATATTTTAGTCTGTACAGCAAAGCTTTGTATGGATGCTAGCGCAGTACCGACAAATATATATATGTAGCGAACACCGGCAGCCAACATCAATAGGGTTAACACCCCGTGGAATTTCGCTATATAAGGGGTGTAAAATAACTCGAGAAAAAAGCCGCCGAGGATCCAAGCAATGCCCACACCGAACAGACCAAGTAGCAAACCAATCAGGCATAGCTGTCTAAGTAAGCGGGAAAATGCTTTTTGCTCTCTGCGCTGGTAATAAATCGCCAATTTAGGCGTGAGCACTTGCGATAGACTATTAACAATAATGCCACCTGCTACCAAGAAATAACTGATAGACGCAAAATAACCCGCGCTTTCAACGCCCATTTGCTGATTTAAAAAGAAATTAGGCAGATAAACGAATAGTGAACTAATGACCAATGCACAGGCGACGGTGAAATACTGCTTATATAGCGCCAAGGCACGAACAAGAGAACCGTAACTGATGAACTTTGCAATCGACAGCGCTTGGGATTCATTCTCACCGCTAGAACTACGTAAAAGCCAAAGATCAAATAAGCAAAAAACGCTTGCCGTAAGCGCCCAGGATGCCAATAAGTTTATAAACGTTCCGCCATTTATCGCAACAACGGTCACGGCAAGCATGGTTGTCAAAGACCGAGCAGCCATAAGCACCGCAATGCGATTAAAATACTGTAAGCGGCGCTGGTAACTATGGGCGAATTCGGTCAGCGAGTCGCACCAACGATAAAGTAAAACAATAGTGACGACCTGCATTAGCTCTTTCCATTGGTAGACTACAAATAATATGCAGCCCAAGGTCACGATAGCGTTGGCAAGCAAGCGAGCAGAAAAGTATTCATTGAGTGAGAACTGCCATTGCCTGTCTACCACGATCAACGTACGTAGTTTGAAGCTGGCAAACAAAAAAGCGGGAGAGATAAACGATAACGCAAGCACGAACTGTCCGAGCTCAAGGCCCGAATAAAATTTAGCAATGATAACGAACAGCAACCAATGACTTGATGCTAATAAAACATTAGCCAACAGAGTATAAGCTGAGCTTTTCGCAACAGATGAATTCACGTTTTATTATTCTTATTATGTGAAACGAAGCGTTTACACTTGTATTTTTATTTATTGTAAGGCAACTGCGGACAAATTCGCCTTAGTCTTTAGTCTAATAATAACCAAAGGTATTTAGTACCCTGTTATGCCCAAGTTGGCAAGTATAAATTTTAAGCAAAAAAAGCCGCCTAAGATAAGGCGGCTAAATCATGTTAATTAACAATAGGTTGGGAACTTCCTGTTGTATTTCCATCGGAATCGCTATCGATAACCTTAACTGCTTTTTGCAAAGCTTCAATTAAAGTCTCGCTTTCGAAGTGAGCGAGCTCGCCACCGTTTATGGCTAGCAGAACATCTTTCACTGCCTGATTTGCACCACATATATAGAGAAGCTTACCAGCCGCCTTGGTGTCAGACGCGATAGTATCTACTGCCATCGCTGCAGATACATCCATCGCTGGCACGCGGGAGAAGTCTAAAATCAGTACTTCTGACCCGGGCTTTACTTGCTGCCTAACGTGATGTCCAAGATCAGCTGCCGCACCAAAACTTAAAGGACCTGCAAAGTTAAATACATTCACTTTCCCATGTCCCTTTTCGAGCAGAGCCTGCTCTTCAGGGTCATTAGATAGCCTAGGAATTGCGCGTAACTCTTCGATTTGTATCTGTGCAATTTGACGTACATAAGCAAGTGCAGCCAAAACAACACCCACGCCTACGGCAGTAATCAAGTCAACAAATACAGTTAAACCAAGTACCAACAGCATGAGAGCAAAATCCCAACGAGGACCATTATGCGCGCGCTTGATATAACGCCAATCGATAATATCTAGACCTACTTTAACCAAGATACCTGCCAATACAGCGTGCGGGATGTTTGCTGCCAGTGGGCTCAAGCCCAACACAACTGCCAGCAATACTAACGCGTGTACCATACCGGATATTTTGGTTTTACCACCTGAGCGAATATTTACTACTGTACGCATCGTTGCGCCAGCACCAGCGATACCGCCAATCAAGCCTGCGACCGTATTACCAATACCTTGACCGATTAATTCTCTGTTACTTTCATGACGCGTACGAGTCATGTTGTCAGCGACGAGCGAGGTTAATAAGCTATCGATCGCGCCCAGTACAGCAAGAATAAACGCGGCTTCAAGAACCAACCAGAACTGACTTTGTTCAAAAACAGGTAAGTGAAGGCTAGGCAAACCACTAGGAATTTCGCCTAAGACAGGAACATTCGTCAATGCAAGGCTAATCAAGGTACCAATAATCAATGCCGCCAGAGCGCCAGGTACATATTTGCCGAGTTTCGCTGGCCATTTATAGGCGATAACCAACGTTAACACCCCAAGCCCTAAGGTCATGAAATTGATATTCGCTATCGCGTGAGGCAGATAAGATAAAGCCCCTAATGTTCCACCAGGAGGCTCATGCCCAAGCAACCGACCAAGCTGCAAAATAATAATAATAGCGCCAATGCCTGTCATAAACCCAGATATCACTGGATATGGCACCAAGCGGATGTACTGGCCAACGCCAAGAAAGCCAAATAAGATTTGCAAAATACCGGCTAAAATAACAGCGGTAAATATTAGCTCAACGTTGCCTGATAAACTGGCAAACAAGCCAGCGAGAACAACGATCATAGGGCCTGTTGGGCCAGATATCTGTGACGGGGTACCACCAAATAGGGCAGCAAAGAAGCCTACCGCAATCGCGCCATATAAGCCTGCTAACGGACCGACGCCCGACGCTACACCTAAAGCCAACGCCAGAGGCAAGGCAACTATGCCGGCGGTAAGACCGCCGGTTAAATCACCTCTTAAATTAGAAAAATCGAATTTCATTTATTTGAATATCCTGCTTTTTATAGGCCAAGAGCCGATTTAAATTCCGAATCACTGGCATAACATTCTTGCATAGGTTTGAAGCTCTCACTTGACGGCTCGTAACACAAAACATCACCTGTTTCGATGTTATATACCCAGCCGTGGATCTGTACTTCTTTGCACGCTAAGCGCCCAGCAACAGAAGGATGCGTTTTAAGATGCTGAATTTGCAGCAAAACGTTTTCCTTCGTCACTTCATCTAAATGTTCTGTACCCACACTTCCGTGCTTGTGTTTAACAACCTCTGTAGCACCGCGGCAATGACCGAGCCACTCTTTCACGTGGGGTAATTCAGTCAACGCTTCTGGGGCTAGGGCACCTTTCATAGCACCGCAATCTGTGTGTCCACAAATAACGATGTGTGCCACACCTAAAGCGGCAACTGCAAATTCAATAGAAGCTGTCATTCCGCCGGTTTGATTGCTATGTGGTGGAACAACGTTGCCTGCGTTACGGCAAATAAATAGATCGCCCGGCCCTGTTTGCGTGACCATGTTTGGGTCAATACGTGAATCAGAGCACGTAATGAATAATACTTCTGGATTCTGACTCGTCGCTAGCTTTTGAAAGACTTCTTTATTTTTTGGAAAAACATCTCGTTGAAACTTTGCTACACCTGAAATCACATGATCCATGACATACTCCTAAAGTTAAAAAACGGTCTTACCCGTCGCCACGTTAAACTAACCTCATGTTGCCTGATAGCTTTATAGAAAAATACAGTGGTTCGTGATAGCCTATTAATATCAACGACACATTTAGCCAGTCATTATGCCCCAGTCTCATATTCAGCCATCTCTGAAGCAATTAAAATACTTTGTTGCTGTCGCTCACACTCTTAATTTTAGACGAGCATCATATCAATTGCACATCAGCCAACCGACCTTAACGAATCAAATCATTAAATTAGAAGAAGGGTTAGGTCTTAAACTATTTGAGAGAACGCGAAATGGCACCATGCTTTCCCCTGACGGTCGGGAGTTGTTAACGCATGCAGAGCATATACTCCAGACTATGACAGAGTTTCAAAGTGTCGCCAGAGAGTTAGCTCAGGGCCCCAGGACAACGTTTAAATTAGGCATACCGCCTACATTAGGCCCTTATCTACTTCCCTTTGTATTGCCACAATTACATCAGTTATACGACAAGCTAAAATTCTATGTGCGTGAATCAGCGCCTAGTGAGCTTCACACTGGTTTGTACAAAGGTGAATACGACCTAATAATCTCACCACTGGCAGGTCTTCCCAACGATTTTATTGTGGAACCCCTGTTTACCGAACCACTTAAATTAGTGCTTTCAAGTGAGCACCCTATGAGTAAAGACTTATTGATTCAACCTAAAGACTTAAAAGGCCAACGGATATTAACCTTGGAAGACAAACACCACTTCCACCATCAAGTCTTGGATATATGTAACGAGTTAGGAGCAGAACTACAACGAGATTATGAAGGCACCAGCTTAGATACACTAAGACAAATGGTGGTGATGGGCATGGGAGCGGCGTTTTTGCCAGGATTATATGTGCATTCAGAAATGCATAACCCCGAGTCCCTACATGTGTGTGAGATAAAAAATAAACCTATTTTGCGACAACACGCCCTAGCGTGGCGAAACACATCACCATCAAGAGTATTCTTTCGAGAACTCGCCGATCGTTTCAGACGAATTATAAAAGCACGCTTGAGTCATGTGGTAGATGTATATATACCTTAATCTTAACAGCAGCCTGATTTTTATTCTTACAACGAAGGTTAACTTCTTTCCGATGATTTGGAATAAGCAGTGACCTACTCATGACAAACATCTACTTTCATTCTAAATGGGCGCCTGCCGGTGTCTTCCGGAACCGCGATATCTTGCAACGCGGTTGTCGCAACGCGGTTGTCGCATGGGGGTGAAAGCGGGGCTCTCAGGAGTACCGCTCCAGCCGTTTGAACGACCGACATGGATGTCGGGCTGGACTCAGCTACAGGGAAGTATGACAACCAGCAGTCTACTACGTTAACCAGCTTTGAAATGTGATTGTGACTACAGTTGATTTTTCTATAGCGCAGAAACGAAAAAAGCCACCCGATTAAGGTGGGTTCATTCTAAATGGGGGTCTGGCGGTGGTGTCTTCCGGCAACCGCGTTGTCTCGCAGCGCGGCTGTCGCAACGCGGTTGTCGCATGGGGGTGAAGACGGAGGCTTTTGCGAAGCGAAGCTTTGCCCGTCTGAACGACACGCCATGGATGGCGTGGCTGGTGCGCAACACCAGGGATGGGTTGTTCTTCAGATTTCATGCAAAGCGCTAGAGTTGAATGCCACTCGATGGATTTGGTTGCTCTATGCGGGGGTAGCTTTGCGCGACAGCGCTTAGGATGAAGCCACCTTATCATGGTTGTTTAGATAGCCTTTGATTTTTTCTGTAGCGCAGAAACGAAAAAAGCCACCCGATTAAGGTGGCTTCATTCTAAATGGGAG
>OJBZ01000520.1_pt1 | contig 20471 bp, 18 predicted proteins | sample 1591671 | NCBI WGS metagenome assembly OJBZ01 (sample SAMN05416850, study PRJEB24817) | seawater metagenome | isolation source: Sea water | place: Canada:Atlantic | collected 2013-07
CGAGATAGGAGTCCGTCTCGTGGGCTCGGAGATGTGTATAAGAGACAGCTGTATAGTCGTACAGTATCAAGGTTTTTATTAAATTATTTTATTTTAAAATAAATATCAAACAACTTATACTTTTTATCCATTGATAATAAAGAACTTTATTTGCTTTAGTAACTTTTAAAATTTCAACATGAAAAAGTTACTCTAGTAGATAATTTTGATTATACAGTACTTTCGCAGCATTAACTTATTGGTGTTTTTTATAAAAAATAGAAAGATTTGATTACCTGCCTTATGGCATAATCTATTCACTGAATCTATTGATAAATTTTTGAGTTCCGGCACTTCAATGACAACAATTACCCAAGACCTTTCAACTCACACCCCTATGATGCGTCAGTACTTGACTATAAAGGCAGAGTTTCCACATATTTTAATCTTTTATCGTATGGGGGATTTTTATGAATTATTCTTTGATGATGCAAAAAAAGCATCCGACTTGCTTGATATCTCATTAACTGCCCGAGGAAAAACCGGCGGTAATGCAATTCCAATGGCGGGGGTTCCCTATCATGCGGTTGAAGGTTATTTAGCGAAGTTAGTTCAACTCGGGGAATCTGTCGCTATCTGTGAGCAAATAGGCGATCCGGCGACCAGTAAAGGCCCGGTTGAGCGAAAAGTAGTGCGTGTGGTAACTCCCGGCACGGTCAGTGATGAAGCACTACTCACCGACAGACAAGATAACTTAATTGTTGCCGTGCACCAAACACCACAAGGCTTCGGTCTGGCTTATTTAGATATGACCAGTGGTCGATTTGTATTAGTAGAACCAAGAACCGAAGAACAAGTACAAGCTGAATTACAACGTTTAGCACCGGCAGAATTGTTATACCCTGAATCATTAGCGGCTAATAGTATTATTGCCGGCCGTAAAGGTTTACGCCGACGCCCTGACTGGGAGTTTGATTTAGAAACCAGTAAAGCCCTACTCAACAAGCAATTTGGTACACAGTCATTATCTGGCTTTGGCGTTGAAGATAAGCCATTAGGCATTGCCGCGGCCGGTTGTTTATTTCAATATGTTAAAGACAGTCAGCGTACGGCCTTACCGCATATTAGAGCCATTATTGGTGAGAGTGCATCAAGTGCGGTGATCCTCGACGCTGCGACTCGACGCAATTTAGAGTTAACACAAAACTTACAAGGTGGTAGCGAAAACACCCTTGCTGCGATCCTTGATAAAGCCGCAACGCCTATGGGGTCAAGACTGCTCAAGCGTTGGTTGCATTTCCCATTACGTGATCTTAGTACCTTAAATAGTCGTCAAAATGCCATTGAAGAAATTTTACAGCAAGATTTATCAAATGAGCTCAATAGTAACTTAAAGCAGTTTGGTGATATTGAGCGAATTGTTGCGCGGGTGGCTTTACGTTCCGCCCGTCCTCGTGACTTTGCCCGTTTACGCAATGCCTTAATGCATTTACCTGATTTACAAACCCTGATGACCAGCTGCACTCAAACTCATCTAACTTCACTCATAAAAAAGTGTCAGCCATTACCTGCAACACAAGCTTTGTTAGAAAGTGCCATTGTTGAAAATCCACCAGTATTAATTCGTGACGGTGGTGTTATTGCCCCTGGCTATAATGAAGAGTTAGATGTACTTCGCGACTTAAGCGATGGTGCAACAGAGTTTTTAGCTCAGCTTGAAGCGCGTGAAAAAGCGCGTACCGGTATTCACTCTTTAAAGGTAGGTTACAATAAAGTACACGGTTTCTTCATTGAAATGAGTCGCACCTCCGCAATGGATGTGCCTGATGATTATATTCGTCGTCAAACCTTAAAAAATAACGAGCGTTTCATTACCAATGAATTAAAACAGCACGAAGAAAAAGTGCTATCGGCACAAAGTAAGTTCCTTGCACTTGAGAAACGCTTATACGAAGCATTATTTGATCAAATATTACCTGAATTAGAAAAATTACAGCTACTCGCACAAGCGTTATCGGAAGTTGATGTACTCAACACATTTGCAGAACGGGCAGAAAGCTTAAATTATGTAAAACCGGTACTGCATGAGGATAGCGGTATTAATATTGAGGCTGGACGTCATGTCGTAGTTGAACAAATGACAGCCGAGCCTTTTATTGCCAACCCGGTCGTGCTGACCGACAGTAGAAGAATGCTCATCATCACTGGCCCTAATATGGGCGGTAAATCTACCTATATGCGCCAAACAGCCTTAATCGTATTGCTGGCCCATATTGGTTGTTACGTACCAGCAAATGCGGCTCAAATTGGTATGGTGGATAGAATTTTCACCCGGATAGGTGCGTCAGACGATTTAGCCAGTGGCCGCTCAACCTTTATGGTAGAAATGACCGAAACCGCTAATATCTTGCATAATGCCACCAATAAAAGCTTAGTGCTATTAGATGAAATTGGCCGAGGTACGAGTACCTATGATGGTTTATCACTGGCATGGGCTTGTGCTGAAATGCTGGCGATAAAAACCCAAGCCTTTACCTTATTTGCTAGCCATTATTTTGAACTTACATTATTGGCTGAACAAATTGATAGCTTAGCGAACGTACATTTAGATGCCGTTGAACATGGCGACAGTATAGTTTTTATGCACACAGTACAAGAAGGAGCTGCCAGCAAGAGTTTCGGCTTGCAGGTTGCGCAACTTGCCGGCGTACCTAAAAGCGTTATTCAGCGGGCAAAGCAGCGTTTATCTGAACTGGAAAATATGCAAGCACCGTCGGTTATGAGCCAAGCGCCACAAGCTTTTGAGCAGTTGTCATTAATGGAAACTAATCACCCTGCCATTGAGCAACTTAACGCAGTAGAGGTTAATGATCTTAGCCCTAAAATGGCACTGGATTTATTATATAAATTAAAAGAAATGCTGTAGTGAATTAACCTCAACTCGGGTTAACTTTAGTAAAGAAATGATAGTACTAAAAAAACCAGCATTTGCTGGTTTTTATTTAATCAATAATTGAAGCTACTTAAAAATTAGAGCTGATCCTTAGACCTGAAATAGTGCCTCAATAGACAAATCTTGTTGACTCAAAATATCACGTAGACGCTTTAATGCTTCAACTTGGATTTGACGAACACGCTCTCGCGTTAAGCCGATTTCAACACCAACATCCTCTAGTGTTGCCGCTTCATAGCCGAGCAAACCAAAACGTCTTGCTAGCACTTCACGTTGCTTAGAATTTAACTCATTCAACCAATCAACAATACTATGCTTAATATCATGAGTTTGTAGTTTAGTTTCAGGGCCGCCAGATTTTTCATCTGGGATAACATCTAATAAAACTTTTTCACCTTCGCCACCAAATGGTGAGTCAACTGAGGCGATACGTTCATTCAACCGTAACATTTTACTGACATCTTCTACCGGTACATCAAGTTCAAAAGCAATGTCTTCAGCGGTAGGTTCGTGATCAAGCTTTTGCACTAACTCACGAGCGGTACGTAAATAAATATTAAGTTCTTTGACAACATGAATAGGTAATCGAATAGTGCGGGTTTGATTCATAATGGCACGTTCGATTGTTTGTCGAATCCACCAAGTGGCGTAGGTAGAAAATCTAAAACCGCGCTCAGGATCAAACTTTTCAACGGCGCGAATCAGGCCTAAATTGCCTTCTTCTATAAGATCTAGTAGTGGTAAACCACGATTATTATAACGACGAGCAATTTTTACAACTAAACGAAGATTACTTTCTATCATTCGTTTACGGGAAGGTTCATCACCTTTTAATGCTAGGCGAGAATAGTAGACTTCTTCTTCGGCAGTTAATAGCGGAGAAAAACCGATTTCACTTAAATATATTTGTGTTGCATCTAAACTCGAAGGGCCCTCATCCGGCATTTCAGCCTTCATAATTTGTGGTTTTTCTTTTACTGCAACATCAGAACACTCTATTTGTTTTTTTATGCCCATGTTATATCTCCCGCTATTAGCAATAGCTAAATATACTGACTAAATATTCACGTTGGCTCCAATTTATTTTTATAAATTTTTATTATTATTTCGGCAAATACTTCATAGGATTAACTGATTTTCCGCGAAAGCGAACTTCAAAATGAAGCATGACTCTTTCAGCGTCTGTATCACCCATTCTGGCTATCACTTGACCGGCTTTTACAACTTGCTGTTCTTTAACTAGAATGCGATCGTTATGGGCATAAGCACTTAGGTAGTCTTCGTTGTGTTTAACTATGACTAACTGGCCGTATCCTTGTAACGCATCACCGGCATAAACTACCTTGCCGTCTGCAGTTGCTTTCACCGAATCACCGCGTCGCCCCGCAATGTCGATTCCTTTATTCCCTTGTTTTGCCGTGGAAAATTTATGAATAACCTTTCCTTTAGCAGGCCAGCGCCATTTTCTTATTTTTTGTGAAAAAGCAGTGCCTTGTGACTGAACTTTCTTGCTTACTTTTTGCTCAGCTACATTTCCACCATACTCCTGCTTTTTCTTCTGCGCAATAGGTTTTTTTATAACTTTTTGTTTTGATGAGTTAAAGCTTTTACTCTTACTCTTATTCTTACTTGGCTGGCTTGAATTTTTCGTTAAAAATAATTTTTGTTGCGGATAAATGTTGTAAGGTGCTTTAATATTATTAAGCGCAGCTAAGGTACGAATATCGATATCTGCGCGCCATGCAATTGAATATAAAGTTTCACCTTTTTTGACTATATATTCACTTCCAGTAACACTGTTTTTGATTCGTTGGCTAAGCGGGAGTGAGCCCTGAACATCAACTACGGGGGCTGGTTTACTGCGACTAGAACAGCCGTTAAGTGCTAATAGCATTATTAGCACTAACAGATTGCTGTTATTAATTAAGCTACCTTGCAAGCATTTTGTCATAACCCGCGATTCATCCTTTATCGTGTGGCAATATAAGCAATGACAATGGCGCTAACAACAAGCCAACCTAAGACATCTACCCATTGTCTTATTTTTTGTTCCATCGGAGCTCCGCCCCAACGAATAACGCCAGCGACTAAGAAAAATCGCATACCACGACCAATCGCTGATGCCAGTAAAAATGGCAGAAAAGCCATGTGTAAAAACCCAGCACTGACGGTGAATAATTTATAAGGAATAGGAGAGAAACCAGCAATAAATACCACCCACACACCCCACTCACTAAACCAAAGCATGGCTTTATCAAATCGAGCTTGGTAACCAAATTCGGTGATCAAGGGTTGGATCCATGGTTCAAACATCATATAACCTAAACCATAACCAACGATCCCCCCTAGCACAGAGGCAACTGTGGTCAATGTGGCAAATTTCCAAGCTTTTTCGCGCTGTGCCAACACCATAGGAGCAAGCAGCACATCAGGTGGAATCGGAAAAAAAACTGACTCAGCAAAGGTCAATACCGCTAAAATTCTAGGGGCAAACTTATGCTCAGCCCATTTAAGTGTCCATTCATATAATGCAGAAAATATTTTCACAAATTATCCTAATGCGCCAGGTACAAGAGGAACAAATCGAACAGCTTCAATTTGTTGCTCTTTAAATTCATCACCATGGCGAGTAATTAACTTCAAAATTTGGCTTTGCTCGCCAACGGGAATAATCAAGCGACCACCATCGGCCAGTTGCTCTAATAACGCAGCGGGCACTTCTGTTGGTGCTGCAGTAACGATAATAGCTTGAAACGGCGCTTTACTTTGCCATCCCTGCCAGCCATCACCATGCTTCATGGCAACATTGTGCAAATCCATGCTACGTAATCGTCGTTTTGCTTGCCATTGTAACGACTTAATACGCTCAACAGAAAACACTTTAGAGCTTAGTTGCGCTAAAATAGAGGTTTGATAGCCAGAGCCGGTACCTATTTCTAAAATACTGTCGGGTACACCATCAATCAGTAAGAGCTCTGACATTTTAGCGACAATATAAGGTTGCGATATAGTTTGCCCCTGCCCTATAGGCAACGCTGTATTGTCATAAGCTTTGTGCGCTAAAATTTCTGGGACAAAAATATGTCGAGGCGAGCGTGCAATAGCCTGTAATACTTGTTGATTTTTAATACCTTCAACCAGTAATTTTTGTGCCAGTAACTCACCACTTCGACTCGACTTTCCGCCGATACTGTTGCCTACTCTGGCATTGATATTACGTTGATTCATAGTGAAAGTTCATTAATCCATTCTGTCATTTGTGCCATGCTTTTATAAGCAGTCATATCTATAGTTAACGGGGTAATTGATGCATAACCATTAGCAACAGCATGAAAATCGGTACCAACGCCCGCATCAAGTTCTTGCCCAAGAGGTCCGTACCAATAAATATCACGTTGCCATGGGTCTTTCATCTTTTTCATGGTTTCCGCTTTATGGCGGTGCCCTAAGCGAGTGACCTGAATTCCTTTTAATTCATTTAGAGGCAAATCAGGTACATTGATATTAATTATTTGATCGCTTGGTAACGGGTGTAGTTGTAAACGCTCTATAAACTTTGCCGTAACAACCGCTGCCGTTTGAAGGTTCTTTGGACTCTTAGACACCAAGGATACCGCTATCGCAGGCATCCCCAGATGTCGGCCTTCTGTTGCCGCTGCTACTGTACCAGAATATATAGTGTCATCGCCTAAATTAGCACCGTGATTAATACCCGCAACAACCAAATCCAGTTGTCCTTGCATTAATTGGGTTGCCCCTAAATGTACAGAATCAGTCGGCGTGCCATTGACGGAAATAAAGCCATTTTCTAAGGTTTGCGCCCGTAACGGGTTTAACAATGTTAAAGAGTGACTTGCGCCACTGCAGTTTCTATCAGGGGCAACGACAGTCACGTCGAATACTTTTGACAGTTCGTCAAAAAGTACCTTAATGCCTTCAGCATTAACGCCATCATCATTACTCAGCAATATTCTCATAACTGACCTTTTGTCACTGAATCCGTATCAGATTGTCGATTTGCAGACACATCAACACGTTCAGTCAGATCAGTATAATGAATTAATTCTCGCATAATGGTCGTCGCATAAGCGCCAGGCGGTAGAAAAAAAGATAAGGTCACTACGTCATTATCAATATCAATTTTTGGCTCTTTCATTACCAACCGTGTGCGGCGGCGCTCTTGTTTTAAGCCAAAACGTGGTAAGCCTAAACAAAATTCAGGTTGTTGCTCTGCAACACTCTGTTCAAAAGCTAACGCTTGCGCAGTGGTCATTAATTCCCCTGCGCCCCACATAGGTGCGGTAATATCTACATCGTGACTTAAATGCCTATCCGTTAAACTTTGGTCAATGGTTTCGGCTAAAAATACTGACTGTGTGCCAGCTAACATTAGAACATCGCCATCAATTAAATTATCAAAATTTTCTTGCTCAATACGTTGACTGATCATTTGATTAAAGATTAATGAACGCGCTGCTGATAAATACATGCCACGTTTTTTCTTATCGTTAACTTTACCACCAGCAAATAAACTCAAGGCTTTATCTATATTACCGCCATTAATACCAAAGCGTTGCTCACCAAAATAATTGGGTACGCCGTGGTTACTTATCACATGCCAGCGTCGAACTAACTCGTCAAGCTCAGAAACGTCACGCAAGGTAATTTCAAACCGATTACCTTCTAAGCCACCAATACGCAGTTTTTTGTTGTGGCGTTTAGAAGATAATACTTCAACACCGTCAATAGCTAAGTCACTTAAGTCATAACTTTGCTTACCTGGCAGGTGCACACCAAACCACTGTTCAGTCACCGCAAAGCGGTCTTTTAAACCGGCATAAGAAACCAGTGACTCTTTAACCGAAAAATATTGCGCTAATTGTTTAGCAACAAATGCCGTGTTAGCACCTGTTTTACGGATATGAATAAACAGATGTTCACCTTCACCACAAGGCAAAAATGGCAGTTGTTCAAACACTTTAAAATCAGATTTTTCACTACGCAATAAACCGCTCGAAGCCGGTTTTCCGTATAAATAAGCGAATGCAGGTAATGCACTTGTTACAGGCTCTTTAACTTCCGCTATCATTTGTTCAGTGGCGATGGTAGGTTTTACTGAGATTTTTTTATCAGTATCATCACTGACAATTGCGTCATCAGATTTCATCAACAAAACCACTGCGTGCACTGAAACCCCTTCTTTACGACCAACATAACCGAGCTTTTCTGTGGTGGTGGCTTTAACATTGACCTGTTCTATATCGGCCTGTAGATCTTCGGCTAAACAGCTTCGCATTGCCATAAGGTGTGGCGCTATTTTTGGTGCTTGCGCGCAAATAGTAATATCAGCATTACCTAAGCTATAACCTTTTTCTTTCATTAAACCAACGACATGACGTAATAGTATACGGCTAGAAATATTCTCATATTGCCCGTCAGTATCGGGAAAGTGATTACCAATATCAGCTAAACATAAGGCTCCTAATATGGCATCACATAATGCGTGAATCGCAACATCGCCATCAGAGTGTGCAATAAAGCCAAAATCATAAGGAATAGCAATACCCGCTAAAAACAGTGGCCCTTCGCCACCAAACTTATGTACATCAAAACCGTGACCTATTCTCATAATGCCTCTAATTGGAATTCTTTTTTTGTTGTTGCAAAATAAATTCAGCTAATTGTAAATCTTCAGGCTGAGTAATTTTTATATTGTCACTGCTACCACTGACCAAACCACTATCGTAGCCAAACGCCTCCATTGCCGATGATTCATCGGTTATGGCTATGCCATTTGTTAACGCTGTGCTGATTGCCGTGGTTAATTCAGCTGTTTTGTACATTTGCGGCGTCAGTGCATGCCACATAAGGCTGCGATCTAAGGTTTTATCGACTACGCCTGTTGGTGTTGCTTGTTTCATTGTATCGCGCACGGGGCTCGCTAAAATACCACCATGATTATTTTTAAGGCAATAACTGATCAATTGATTTAAATCTTGGTGCTGCACACATGGTCTAGCGGCATCATGTACCAATACCCATTGTTCTTGGACAACCTTTGCGCTTTGTAAACCGGCTAACACTGAATCAACTCGTTCTTTACCACCAATAACGCAAGTAACATTCTTATTGTTCGCCAATGAACTTGTCGGAAAATATTCATCGTTTTCACCTAAGGCAATAACAACATGGCCAATAGCTTCGTGGCTTAATAGTCGTTGAACGGTGTGTTCTAAAATGGTTTTATTTTCGATGGTGAGATATTGTTTAGGGCAAGCGGAGAGCATACGTTTACCAACACCTGCAGCGGGCACTACTACAGTAAATGGCCCAAGTGAATTGCTCATTATCGCAATCGTTCCTTTTTTTCGGCTTCATCATCATTAGGGATAACACGAAAAAATGTTTCGCCCTGTTTGATCATACCTAATTCATGACGAGCGCGTTCTTCTATGGCTTCAGTGCCTGATTTTAAATCATCGGTATCTGCGTAGAGTAATTTATTACGCTGCTTGAGCTTGTTGTTGTTAGCCAGTTGTCGGGTAACTTCCTCTTCTAATGCGAGATAATCAGGCACACTGTTTTTACCAAACCAAAGTCGGTATTGTAAAAGTACGAAAAAAAGTAGTAAAACTGCCGTGATCAGCCGCATAAAGTATCTAAAATTGATAACAAAAAAATAAGTTTAATACGCTATTATAAATGTGTACCGCTCGCTGTAAACACCCAACAAGATTTAAAAGTCAATTGTGCTTAACATTTGCTCTTGGTTGTTTGAAATTACGCCAATTAATTGTGCAAGACAGCAACAATTCTCGAAGTGATGGCATTGATGGCTGCATTTTTTGATTATTTTGCCAACAATGTCCTGCACACGCTGCCGTCATTACTTTTTTAGTGGGTTTGAGTAGGCTAGCGTTGTTAGCATTTGCCTGATTATCCGAGCCACATTCAGTTAAGTTGAACCAGCCGTAAACGTTAGTGCGAAAGCGTTTCTGTCCTATATCAACTCTATCAATACAATCAAGAACAATTCGGCTATCTAAAGCAATAGGAACAACTAAGCCATGAATGAGTTGTTGGCTTTTATACCAAGCAATAACATTTTCATTATAAGCTGACAATTGGCTGATAGAGGGTGCACTATTGGCTTGCTTCGCTGACCAACTAGCATTTTGCACATCAAGGTCGAGTGGCGTTTGTGCATTTAACAAAGCAAATGCCGTTCGTTTAACATAATGAGGTAGGCTTTTTATTCGTCCCTGTAAGCCGATTATATCAACACATTCATCACGAGCTAAGCTCATTAACTCTCGCTCATAAAGGGCATTACAGAGCTCCGCAAAGTCAGATGACTGCTGCTCAGATTGCCATAATAATGATTGAGTCACCATGAATTTAACAACTGCCTTAACTTACGTGCTGATAATGTGCCGATAATTTAAGCATACTTGATTGTTGTGTAAAGATAAAATAGCTAAACAACATTTTAACGACTGAAATTTTATTAACGTTCAGCAATACTAGCTCACACGCAATAAATCGTTGCCTTTCAATAACATTGAATTACACTGAAAGTGTCATCAATCAGCCAAATATTGAATACTATGCTCAGTGCTACACAACTGCTTCACTTAGAGGGTGAGAGCATTTTTCAGCAAACTCTCGATACGCAAGTATTACGAGTGTTTGATAATGCTCAATATCGTTGGTTCACTTTAGGCGGGAACGCTGTACAAGCTATTATGGCAAAAGCTCAACCACAAACAACGTTATTAGCTATCCCACAAGCACTGATGATATTTCTTTTGTGGCAACCTAAAACTAGCCGTATTTTAAATTTAGGTTTAGGCGCAGGTGGTTTGGAGCGCGCCTTACATCATTATCATGCTTTCGATATAACGGCGATTGAGCAACAAGCTGAAATTATAACCATGGCAAAAAACTACTTTAATTTACCTGCACGTATTGCAGCAATTAACGACAATGCGGAATCATTTTTGGCGCACACAAAAAACACATTTGATATTATTCTTTCTGATATTTACCAACAAGAACAGTCACCAAGCGCGTTATTTGAAAAACCATTCTATGTCAATCTTGCAAAAAAACTAACGCCAACAGGCTGCGCTTTAGTCAGCATTAATATCAACGCTCAACAGCTAACCAGCTTATTAACCATACTTCGTCGCTTAAATTTACATGTTGCGCTCATTGATTTTAATGATTATAAAAATATCATTGTTGTTATCAGTAAATTGCCATTACCTGATAAAACACAGCTAATCACTTTAAATCAGCAGCACATTAAATCGCTAAATATTGATTTTTCATCGGCTATAGAGCACATGCACACGCTACCAGCCGCAGAGCACTTTATTGATCAGTAACAAGTCTGAATTATTTTTTTATAGCAGTTAAGTACATCAGTCAATAGATCACATATAATACAAAAAATAGTTTTTTCATCGAGTTTTGGAGTAAATGATGAGCGTAATTGAAGTAAAGCATCCCCTAATTAAACACAAACTTGGCTTAATGCGTGAAGCTGATATAAGTACCAAACGTTTTCGCGAACTTGCCTCTGAAGTTGGCTGCCTATTAACCTATGAAGCGACAAAAAATCTTGAAGTAGAAACCACCACGATTAATAGCTGGAATGGTGAAATTCAAGTAGAACAAATTAAAGGCAAAAAAGTTACTGTGGTACCTATTTTACGTGCAGGTTTGGGTATGATGGATGGCGTATTAGAGCTTATTCCTAGTGCGCGTATTTCAGTGGTTGGCATGTACCGTAACGAAGAAACGCTTGAGCCAGTATTTTATTTTGAAAAATTAGCAGGGCAAATTGAAGAGCGCTTAGCCTTAGTGATTGACCCTATGCTTGCCACTGGTGGCTCTATGGTAGCAACCATCGACTTACTAAAAGAACGTGGCTCGACAAATATTATAGCTTTAGTTTTAGTTGCTGCGCCAGAAGGTATAGCAGCACTGGAAAAAGCTCATCCTGATGTAGAGCTTTACACGGCTTCCATTGATGACTGCTTAGATGACGCCGGTTACATATTGCCTGGTTTAGGTGATGCTGGCGATAAAATTTTCGGCACAAAATAATTATCAATAGACATTTTGGTTGCTTACAGCAAACATGAGAAATTAAACGATAATTCAAACCATAACTTAAATGATGACAATACTGCCGGCTTGCTGGCAGTTTTATTGAGTGAAATATGAGTTCAAATACCCCACTGTCGAATAATTTAGCGCAAAATAACTTATCACTTTTTAAAGAAATACTCACAGGCACCCAAATGTTATTTGTTGCCTTTGGTGCTTTGGTATTAATGCCGTTACTGACGGGACTAGACCCCAACGTAGCATTGTGCACGGCAGGTATAGGCACCCTTTTATTCCAACTGGTAACAAAAGGTCAAGTGCCGGTATTTTTAGCCTCTTCATTTGCTTTTATTGCCCCAATTATGTACGGCACACAAACATGGGGTATTCCAGCGACTATGGGGGCACTTGCAGTGGTTGGCGTTGTTTATGCGTGTTTTAGTGGCTTAATTAAACTGCGTGGTGTTGGTTTTATCAGCAAATACTTACCTCCCATTGTGACTGGGCCAATTATTATGGTTATAGGTTTGTCGTTGGCGCCAGTTGCCGTGCATATGGCACTAGGTCGCACTGGCGATGGGTCAGCGCAATTAATTGATCAGTCACTGGCTTTAAGTATTTCATTACCAGCTTTATTAACCACCTTGCTAGTTTCTGCATTCAGCAAAGGTTTTATGCGTTTAATGCCAATATTGTCCGGTATTGTGGTTGGTTATTTACTCGCACTTTATCACGGTATTATTGACTTTACGCCAGTACAAAATTCCGCTTGGTTTGCCATACCAAAATTCACCGCGCCTGAATTTAACTGGCACGCCATTATCTACATGTTGCCCATTGCCATTGCCCCCGCCATTGAGCACATAGGCGATGTTTTAGCGATTAGCTCTGCTACAGGCAAAGACTATATTAAAAAGCCAGGTTTACACCGCACATTGCTCGGTGACGGTATTGCTACCACGGCTGCGTCAATGCTCGGTGGACCACCAAATACTACTTATTCAGAGGTTACTGGCGCCGTAATGCTAACCAAAGCCTTTAACCCAAGAATTATGACGTGGGCAGCTTGTGCGGCAATTATCATGGCTTTTGTTGGTAAATTAGGCGCTTTATTGCAAACCATACCGGGTGCAGTTATGGGCGGTATTATGCTGTTATTGTTCGGCCTAATTGCCAGTGTTGGCTTAGGCAGCATAGTCAAAGCTAAAGTCGACTTTGACCAACCTCGAAACTTCATTATCTTTGCTATTGTCCTAGTTTTTGGTATTGGTGGTATGGCATTGAATTTTGGCGGTTATAGCATTCAAGGTATTAGTTTATGCGCGTTAGTTGCTATAGGTTTAAATTTAATTTTACCGAAAGAAGAAACAAAAGCTTAGCCGTTTAGATATAAGCTAAGCAAACGTGTCGTTGTTCAAACGCCAACTGACACGTTGGCTTAGCGGTTTAATTTCCATCTGTTGGTCTAAAAACTCACCAAAATGGGCATTCACGTTTTAAATATTAACGATCACTTTGTGCGCTTAGCGGAAGTTAGTAACTCATAAAGCCTAACGTCCGCTTCAAGCTCATTGCTGCCGTTAAGATTTCCGCTCATAGATTGTTTACTATCATTAAATAAACATTAAAATAGTTCATCTTCATCAACGTGCTTAGGCATTTCATTAGATATTTGACTAGATAACGAAGAAAGTAAATCAACAACTTTAAAACTAGCATTTTCCATTAATGCTAACTTTTTAACTGCTTCTTCACTATTTCCTTCTGCATACGCTAATAATGCAGCAAGGCCATTTGCATGCACACTTGCATGTGGTGATTCAATCTTCTTAAATGCATCAAACCCTGAATACTTAGTGCTTCCTTCTCCTTGGTAATACCATTTTCCAAGTCTACACATAGTATGATCGGCAAAATCTTCTACTGATTTATTAGACATTCCAAGCATGACTTGGTACACCTCAAGTTTCCAAACTACGTGATCCATTTTTACTGTTTGAATAAATGAATCAGCAGTTGAGTTTGTGATAACAGCATACATATGTTGAGATAAGCTTACAATTCGATTGGCTGTTCCCTCTATAGATGAGGTACTTGTTGTAATTTCATCACTTTTTTGACCTACGCCACTTATACCACTTACTACATCAGCCATTTGATTATTAACTTGTTCAATCAACACTGATATTTCGTTAGATGCTTCAGCAGAACGCTGCGCTAATGTTCTCACTTCATCTGCAACTACAGCAAAGCCTCTACCTTGCTCTCCAGCTCTTGCTGCTTCGATTGCAGCATTCAAAGCAAGTAAGTTTGTTTGATCAGATATGCCTTTAATAATGTTAACAAAGTCATTAATGCCAGCAGTGACTGTTTTAAGTTGGTCAACAGAAGTTGATGCTGTTTTAGTGTCGGTAGATATCTCAGCAGTAGACTTAATTGTTGAAGCTAACATATCCATTATTTGGTCAAATAACTGTTGAGAAGATTGAAAGCTATCTCTATGAGTAATAAGTTCTGATGAAGAAGTAGCTAAACTTTCTCTTATTTGGTTAACCAAATCAGATGACTGTAACCATAATTTGTTCAATTCTTCTTGGCTATTATATCTAACGGCTGCTTCTGACATATCATCTGACAGAGCCATATTTGATTGGTTAGCTTGGTTAAGCTCTTCTTTAAGTGATAAATTTTGCTGTTTTAGAGTATTTATTTCTATTTCTAATTTTTCTATCTCATTTTTATTTCTAAAATTAAATATCATATTATTACTCTGATTAAATTCACTTATCTACATAATAAATGATAATACCTGTATAAGGGAATTTGAATCAATTAAATGTAAGACTAAACATGCGATTCATTAAAAAACAGTAGTTATTGGCACTTTGAATCATGTCAAAACAAATACGTTAACGACCGCAATGGTGGCGAAGCGGACTATTTATTGCTGTGAATTCAAGGCGAAATTAGTTCGGCAATGTGGCAAAAGGGATCGAACAGAGACAACACTTCACGGGCAGCAATGAGCGGCCTACCAAGGTCAGTGGGTTCTGGAATTTTCCATCGTCAGATAATGTCTGAGCAACGGTAATTAATGACTAAATAATGCTTTTAATTACTTTAATATCTAACCGTTTCGCAATCCGGTTTAAGTTGGCTCTATCGGTTGATAGTCTTCTCGCGGTTGCGGCCCAATTACCCTGCTCTTGCGTTAAAATGTTTCGAATCAGTTGTCGTTGAAATTGCTCGGTTTCATCGCGTAGGTTCAACAGTGCAGCTTCAGCAGTTATATCAGCGCTTTTATCAACGCTCTGCTCTAATGAATTTTGCTCACTTTGCTCATTAACCTGTAAATTGACTAACGAACCACAGTCTGGCTTTTCTATCGCGATAATGGTTTTACCTTGCTGCCTAGCGCGGGCTTTTAACGCTGCCCTACTGATCACATGTTCTAACTCTCGTACGTTGCCGGGCCAGTTATATTGTTCGAGGTGCGACAATGCCTCAGCGGTTATTTTTAACTGTACAACACCCAACTTACGTTTTGTTTGCTCGACAAAGTAACCACTCAATATTTGTACATCGCCTAGGCGCTCTTTTAGCGCGGGGACTCGAATGGGATAAACACTCAAGCGGTGATACAAATCAGCACGAAAGCGGCCATCTTCAGCTTCTTCTTTTAAATCTCTATTGGTCGCCGCAATAATACGCACATTCACTTGTTCAACGTTGTCTTGGCCGACCGGTTGGATTTCATTACTTTGAATAGCACGTAATATTTTACTTTGTGCCGCTAACGGCAATTCACCAATTTCATCTAAGAATAAGGTACCGCCATTGGCTAATGAAAACTTGCCGGCGCGAGCGTTATCTGCGCCAGTAAAGGCACCTTTAACATGGCCAAACAATTCACTTTCAATCAGGTTTTCTGGTAATGCGGCGCAATTAACATAAACCATAGGGCCATGTTGACGAGGTGACTTCTGATGCAATGTTCGAGCGACTAACTCTTTGCCGACACCGGTTTCACCATAAATTAAAATATTAAAATCTGAGTTGGCGACAATAATTAATTCTTCTTTGAGTTGTTGCATGATGGGGCTTTCGCCGATTAGCTCGCCACCATCACGTTTCCATGCTTCTTCCGTGAGCTCTGCGACAACTTTTTGTGAATGATCGGCGCGAGACTCTAATTGCTCTATTAAAAACGCCGTATTCAAGGTTGCCGACGCCATGGCTGAAATCACCACCAATGTGCGCTCAGGAATATCTTCAAACTCATGTGGGGTTAAACTATCTATGGTCAGTAAACCCAGTAATTTATCCTCATAATATAACGGCAAGCCCATACAAGAATGCACAGGTAGATCATCTTCTCGGTCAATAAGTAAACCATCATAAGGGTCTGGCAGCGTTGAATCAGCAGGAAAGCGAATCGGCTGTTTCGATTGACAGAGCACTGAAAATCTAGGATGTTCGGCAATATAAAATCGCCTTCCCATCGTGTCTCTACTTAAACCTTGTAAGGCTATCGGGGTCAGAATATCACCATGATACGATAACAGTGCCACAGCATCACAGCTGATGGTTTTTCGCACCGTATCAAGTAAACGATCAAACCTGTCTTTGCTGTTAAGACTACTGGCTAAATCTAATGCCAATTCAATAATGGCTGTTGGTGATATCTGGTTCATCTAATTATCTCTTGCCCTTTATGAGTAAAAAATAACACATAAGAGTCTTATTGACAACAAAAAACAAGAGTCTATATGACAACACAAAAACCATAAAAAACAATAAGCATTTGATTAACAACAGATTTTAATGTTGGCATCAGTGTTGCTGTAGTGAATGCATATCCAGACTATTAATGACAATGATACCTTAATTCAGGAGTTAGCCATGTACTCACAGTTTTCTATTGCCAACCAGTTACCAGACATTGATAACGCACTTAACTTTCAAAAGTGTTTGATTATAGGTAACACCATGATGCTGGTATCGCTAGTGGTTATTTCGCTCAGCATTGCCATTACTTTTGTCTTTGATGATCACTTTGGCATGCCAGTACAAATTTCCGGGCATATCGCTACTATTATTTCCGCAGGCGCATTAAAGCTAGGTTATGTAATACGTTGCGTTGCTTTACACGCTTTTGGAAAAAGAGACTTTTAACATGCTTAATATCCAAGATCCTGAGCTTATACAACTTAGCTATGAACAACACCAAAGGCCGTTAGATAAAATTCATCGTCATGCCGTGTTAGATTTACCTTTTAGAAGCTATTTTCTTACTGCGGTTTTATGTTCTATTTTTGCACTGATATTATGGGGCGGTTTTTTAAATGGTTATATCAAAATTAATTTTAGTCAACTTTCTTTAACCACTTGGCACATTCATGAAATGCTATTTGGTTTTGCTGCTACGGTTGCAGTCGGCTTTATTTTAACCGCCGCACAAACATGGACAGGTAAATCAAGTATTAAAGGCTTGGCGGTTTTAGGCTTTATCACGCTGTGGCTAATCGTCAGAGTATGTCTATTTTTGAGCTTAGTTGTCGAGACTGAAGTTAATCAAACAATATTATTATATAGCGCTATTGTACTGCAGTTACTTTGGTGGCTTGGCTCAATTTTCGTATTTTCTAGGTTAGTACTTAGCCGTAAAAACCGTCGTAACTATATTTTTGTTCCTTTACTCATGGCCTTAATGCTGACCAACATTGGCTTGTTAGTCCTAGATATTAATGGTTATAAGCTTGCTAGTTTGCATATTGCTAGAACAGCGGTACTGTTATTTTGCTTACTTATGGGGGTGCTTGGTGGCCGTGTTATTCCATTTTTCACGGTTTCAGGGGCAAAAACTGCCGCGATAACACCGCCTAGTTGGTTTAGCGTATTAATTACCAGCTTATCTTTGCTCGGTATATTGGTGTTCTTTAGTGGTTACTTTATTCAACTGCCCTTTACGCCTGCGATCTTAATGATCAGTGCTGGTGTCGCCCATTTGCTTCGCCTTAGCTATTGGCGCACCGCGTCAACCTTGAAAATCACATTACTTTGGTCATTGCATCTCTCCTATTTTTCATTGGGCTTAGGGCTAATATTACTGGGCTCAAGCTATTTATTTACCGCAGAAAACTCATTCTACATTAGCTTCTCAGATGCGCTTCATGTCATCACGATTGCCGCCATGGGCTTAATGATTTTCGCCATGATGTCACGCGTATCGTTAGGCCATACAGGACGAGCATTATTGCCAGATAAATTAGTCAGTGGGGTATTTTTATTAATTTTTATCGCTGCTATCAGCCGTGTGCTATTACCGACATTGCAACGACCGTTACTTGGCTGGAATATTAGCCTAGCGGCTTGGTTAGTTGCCGCTAGTCTATTTTTAATCATCTATTTTCCGATATTAACCAAACCAAAACGCAGCGGTTTTTAATATCGAGGCAACTATTTACAAATACATACAACGAATTAAAGCAATTTCCATATAGCCTGTAAGCATTAAACAATGAACATTACAGGTTTTACTCATTCAGTTAATTTAGGAGCAACAATGCTAACTGATAAGCACATTGACATCATTAAAAGTACCATTCCATTATTAGAGAACGCTGGCTCAGCAATGACCGCGCACTTTTACCAACGGCTGTTCGCTCATAATCCTGAGCTACAAGACATTTTCAATATGTCGAATCAACATACCGGTCGCCAGCAAGTGGCGTTATTTGAAGCAATAGCGGCCTACGCTAAAAACATTGAAAATCTCAGTGCTTTAACGACTGCTGTTGAACGTATTGCGCAAAAACACACCAGCTTTAATATTCAGCCTGACCATTACGGTGTTGTCGGTCATCATTTAATCGAAACCCTTCGAGAACTTGCCACAGACGCGTTCACTACTGAGGTTGAAGAAGCATGGATTCAGGCTTACCAGTTTTTAGCAGGTATTTTTATTAATCGAGAATCAGAGCTATATCAACAACGCTCGGCAGAGGTTGGCGGCTGGCAAGGCGCTAGAGCATTTAAAGTGATTGATAAAGTGATTGAGTCTGACCTGGTCAAGAGTTTTATCTTTGCTCCAGTCGACCAACAGGCGGTTATTGGCTTTACGCCTGGGCAATATTTAGGTCTTGAAGTACAGCCAACAGGCAATGACTATAAAGAGATTCGCCAATATTCATTATCAGATAAACCTAACGGCAAAAGCTATCGAATTTCGGTAAAGCGTGAGCAATTGGGTGTTCCCGGTAAAGTATCTAATTACTTACATGATGCTGTTAATATTGGCGATGAAGTCAAGTTATATGCACCTGCGGGAGATTTTTTCTTTGTTAACCGTCAAACTCCTACCGTGCTCATTTCCGCAGGGGTTGGTATTACTCCCATGCAAGGTATGTTAGAAACATTAGCTGATAATAATCATAATCAACCCGTGCATTTTTTACATGCCTGTGAAGGTAGCGAGCAACATTCATTTTCAAAGCGTACTGGCGAATTAGTGAAGCAAAATAACTGGCAGCAAAAGGTCTGGTATCGAAATGAAGACGCACCACAAGAGCACATAACCCATGGCATGATGGATTTAGCATCGATTGATTTACCAACCGACAATGGTAATTTTTACTTATGTGGTCCTATCGGCTTTATGCAATTTGCTAAACAGCAATTACTAAAACTAGGTGTAGGGGAAAGTAACATTCATTATGAAGTTTTTGGCCCACATGCCACATTGTAAAGTAGCATAAACGTTAGATAACAAAGCCTGATCAATTGATAAATTAGTGGTCAGGCTATATGCTACATTTACCTAAATCTAGACACCTAAACTTGTTTGCTTTAATCCATGTGCTTAAACTTAATACATCAATGTATAGCCATCTTCTAAATCAGAATAATCCATGGCAGAGATCCCTAATACATCAAACACCGCTTCTTGAACATATTCCCAATCTGGCGTAACACTTTGGCGTCTAGCTTGTTCAATTAGGTTTTCCGCCGCTTTTAAAATGGCGAATGATAATTGCTCTGTACTATCCGTAATTTCATCTAAGTAGTCCACTTCATGATGACGTAAAATAATTTGACATATTTCACTGGGTAAATTCCACGACGTTGCCACATAGTAACCTAACACTGCATGATTGGTATTATAGTGTTGCTCTTCTAACGCTAAAGAATTTAGCCCTAAACTGCTTGCTTCGGCTAACATATCATTATAATCAGTATATCTTAACGCTAATATCGGCATGCCACAGTTATGAAAAAGCCCAATGCTGTAGAGTGTATCAACAGGTATTTTACTGCCTATTTCACCGCCAATAAAAGACATCGCGTTAGCAATATCAATAGCGTTATCCCAAAAGCTGTCTCTTATACACATCTCCGAGCCCACGAGACGGACTCCTATCTC